>Ga0210057_1001585_pt1 | contig 34232 bp, 38 predicted proteins | sample CryGeyCG2114_010_2_FD_183968 | JGI IMG/M metagenome (GOLD analysis project Ga0210057, IMG submission 183968) | Groundwater microbial communities from aquifer - Crystal Geyser CG10_big_fil_rev_8/21/14_0.10 (SPAdes) (version 2) | ecosystem: Environmental > Aquatic > Deep subsurface > Groundwater ... | reverse complement strand
TGTGATCTCGTTGAAACTGGACTGGTTTTCCCAGGATCACAACAGTGCCTAATGTAGCATGTTAGAGCTTTGGGGGCAAATACAAAAACCCCCGAACAAAGTTCGGGGGTAAGGGAACAAGGAACAAGTGAAAAGGGTTCAGGAAACAACTGCACGGGAACGAAGGTTCGAGTACCGGCTGTCAGAATGGTACCAGTCCAAAGAAACTAATTGCATTATCCAACACCCGTTTCCTAACATCTTCCAAATCCAACCCCTTTATCCTAGCCAGACTCTTAATCACCTCTTTGACGCGCCGTGGTTCGTTTCTCTGGCCTCTGTATGGAGCTGGTGCAACATACGGAGCGTCAGTTTCAGAGAGAATTGAGCCTAAGGGCACATACCTCACTAGCTCATCATAGTCTTGGGTAAAGGTAATAACACCGGTAAATGACAAGTTATAGCCTAAATCTAAAAAACCCTTAGCATCTTCAATGCTACCGGCAAAAAAGTGTGCGTTGCCGGGGACCTTGGCATATCGTTTCAAGATCTTTAGGGCGTCTTGGTAGCTCTCAGTATCTCCTTGAGAAGACCGCAGATGCAACATTAATGGTTTCTTGAGTCCGTTGGCCAATTCGATATGTTTAATGAATAGCTCCCGCTGTTTTTCTTTTGTATCCTCCTTTAGTCGGAAGTAATCTAAGCCAACCTCTCCAATGCCAACCACCTTCTTATTTTCAGCCAGGTTTAGATAGAATTCCTTATCAAACTCCTCTGTTTCAGTCGGATGAGTTCCGATAACGGCATACATACCTTCGTGTTTGGTTAACTCGACCACCTCTTCAGATGTTTCCCGATTAGTACCAACGTTAACAACCCAGGTACTCTTGAGAGTTCCTTCAATAACTTCTTCCCGATCCCGGTCATAGTCAGGAAAATTCAGATGCGCATGACAATCAATATATTCCGGTCTTTCCATTACATTCTGGGAAATAGTAGTTCCGGTTTTTTATTCTCTCTAACAGCCCTTAAAATCTTCCGAGTTGTACTTGGCAACATCGGCTTTAACATTAAAGCCACTTTGATAATCCGATGGACACAAGTATAAACATCCTCTTGGGCCTTTTCTTTGTTTTTCTTGACCACCTTAAAAGGCTGTGTCTCCTGGATATGTTCATCGGCTTCTTGAATCTCTTTCCAGATAACATCCATGGCCATGGCAAAGTTAAATTCCTCGATAGCTTTGCGGTAATCTGACCATTGGGTAAAGATATCTTCAGATTGAGCACCGATCACCTCTTCAATTTGCTCTGGAGTGTATTCAATTCCGAAATCTTCGGACATCTTCATGACTCTGGAAACTAGATTTCCTAAACCATTAACCAAGTTGGCATTGTAGCTCTCCGCAAATTTTTCAACACTAAAAGCGGAATCTTCAAATGGATTCATCTCCCGCAGAACATAATATCTGAGAGTGTCTGTGCCATATTTTTCGATTAACTCAATTGGATCAACAACATTCCCTAGAGATTTGGACATTTTGACACCACCAAGACCCAAAACAAAACCGTTCACAATAATCTGCTTGGAAAGGGGTAAACCAGCAGCTAGGAGCATCGACTGCCACATAGCTGACTGCTGTCTGGTGTTATCTTTGCCGCAATACTGTGTCACTGGCCACCACTTTTGGAAACTTTCCAGGTCATCTGGCCAACCAATGGCATCAATATAGTTAACTAAAGCGTCAAACCAAACGTACATGACTTGAGTATCATCTCCGGGCACTGGCACACCCCAAGGCATTTTGTCTTTGACTCTAGAAATACTAAAGTCCTCGAGGCCTCTTTCTAAGAGCGCCTTCATTTCATTAAAACGAGATTCTGGTACCACAAAACCAGGATTATCTCGGTAGTACTCTAAAAGTTTTTCGGAAAATTGACTGGCTTTAAAGAAATAGTTTTCTTCTTCAATCGACACTAAATCTTTCTCTGGGTGATTAGGACAACGTCCATTGACTAGATCTTTCTCGGCCACAAATAACTCGTCTGAAACACAGTAAAGGCCTTTATAGATTCTCTTTTCAATGAAACCCTTGGAGTCACACAATTTCCAAAATTCTTGGGCCGCTTTGATATGTTTAGGATCAGTGGTTCTAATGAAGTTAAACTTAATCCCCGGGACATCAGTAGCCATACCTAAATGTTCGGTCATCTTCCTGATATTCTCTGAGAACTCATCAACGTATTCCTTAGGATCTCGGCCTTCTTCCTTGGCTTTCTGATATATCTTGATTCCGTGTTCATCTGTACCCGTATTTAGAAAGACCTCGTAACCAGTTAGGGCTTTGTAACGAGCTAAGGCATCAGCTCGTACAAATTCAAGAGCATGCCCAAGATGAGGCTTAGCATTCACATATGGAATAGTGGTTGTTATGTAAAAAGGTTTCTGTTTTTCCATTTCAACTTAGACTTTCTTAACAAAGGTTCCTTTCTGCACATCCGTAAAAAATTCCATCAAAATAGCTGCGATTGGCACTGAGAGTAAGAGACCTAAGAAGCCCGCTAAGGTTCCACCGGCGATTAGGGCAATGATCACGATGATAGCCGGAACACCGACGACCTTGTTAACCACCAGTGGATAGATCAATTGATTTTCAAACTGTTGTACGACAACATAGAAAGCTATCACAATTAGAGCCCCGGTAACGCCTCCGCCGGAGATAAAAGCAATGATAACAGCCGGAATCGCAGCCAAGACAGGTCCAAAAAGTGGCACCAGCTCAAAAAGCCCGGCTAGAACAGCTAGCAATAATGAGTGTTCGACACCAATAATAGTTAGACCTAGATAAACTAGGATAGCAATGATAATACTCAATAGAATCTGACCTTGAAACCAGAGACCAATCTTACGCTCTGCTCGGGTCCATAGTCCCAGAACATATTCCCGATTATCAAACGGAGTAACTGTTGTTAGAAAGTTTCGAATTCCATTCTCTTGCACAGCTAGATAGAAAGACAAAACAATTATCAAAAAGAGGCTGAGGGCTCCACCGAAAGCATAACTGATTGTTGAGAAGATTCCAGCTGATAGATTGGAGGTTACAGTTTGAACCTTTCCAACAATATCTTGGACTGAAAAAGTGGCCGAAAGATCTTGGATAAACTTTTGTGAACCAATAACTGTTCCTTCACCCAAAGGGCTCCACAGGTCGGCCGAGCTGACGTAGGACGGCAAATTCGTTAAGAGAGAGGAAGCTTCATTAAGTAGCGGCACCAGCAAAAAATATAGAGTACCAATCAAGATAATGGCAACAAAAACATAGATGATGATCACGGCTGGTAACCGACCAACCCGATACTGCTTAAACCATTTGATAATTGGTTCGATTGAAGCGGCAAAAACAACAGCTGTAAGGATAACCAACAACAAATCCCTAAGGATAAAGAGAACTGCCAAAAGAGCCAGAATTAGAGCTATTTTGATAACATTAAGTGAATCGAAGCGAAAAACTACTTCATTTTTATTGCCTGTCATATTAAGTTCATAATAGCATCTTAAAACTATTCTGGAAATATACTACAGAGTCTCTAGGAACTTATTTTTTCTGACGTTACCAACTACTGCCAAATTGGCTTTCCCGACAACAAAGAGCTCCTGGGCTAACTTTTGTACATCTCCGGCTGTTACTTTCTTTATCTCCTTAGAAATTTCTTTCAAAGTCTTCATTTGACCAACCAAGGCTTCTTGGAAAATATAAAATTGAGCCCAAGAATCTGAAGACTCCAATGACAAAGCCGTACTGCCAAGCAGACATTCTTTGGCTTTAGCCAACTCTTTCTTAGAGACTGGTTTTTCTTTAATCTCTCGAAGTATTTCAATAATAGCCCGAACGGCTTCTTCAAATCGGTCCTGGCCTACCCCGGCGTTAATCACGAAAATCCCATGATCGGTGGCTGAGTCATGTTCAGCTCTAACGTAGTAGCAGATACCAAGTTCGTCCCGCATCTTTTTGAATAATCTGGAACTCATACCCTTGCCCAAAATAGCCGCCAACATATTAACAACCGGGTCCTTCTTGTCCTTGGCCGAATAACCTCGAAATCCGAGCATGAAATGAACCTGATCGGTTTTTTTATTCAAGATACTTATCTCGGGTTTCCGCTGAATGTCTCTGGTCTTTTGTTTTGAGAAACTCTTTTTGGTTGGTATTTTTCTAAAAGCTTTAGCGATTTCCTTCTGGACTTTTTGTTCATCTATTTTGCCCGCCACAATAATGGTGGTCTTTTCGGCCACATAATGTTTATTTCTATAATTCAAGAAGTCCGCTCTTTTAAATCTCCGGATATTTTCTTTGCTGCCCAAGACAGATCTTCCGGCTGGTTGATTCTTATACATCAGATCCAAAAGGACATCGTAGACCCTTCTTTGTGGCAGATCCTCATACATATTAATTTCTTCAATGATGACACCCCTTTCCTTTTCAATTTCCTCTTTGGGAAGAGTGGCATTTAGGTACATGTCCGAAATCAAATCAATCAACTTGGGCAAATGTTTATAATGTGCTTTAGCCCAGTAAGCAGTGTATTCATCTCCGGTGAAAGCATTGTTGATGGCTCCGATTCCATCAAACTCTTCACTAATCTGATGACAAGTTCTTTTCTCGGTTCCTTTAAAAAACATGTGTTCCAGGAAGTGAGAAAGACCGTTTAACTTTGCTGTTTCGTAATTAGAACCGGTTTCCACAAATGACATCACGGTTACGGTTGGATTGCCCTTAACGGGGACGGTAATGATCCGCATTCCATTCTTAAGGGTTTTTTTGGTGTATTGCATTTCGTCTACTTTAGCATGTCTCTACCTCGGATTCAATTTCTGTTTTATTTTCCGGCCGTTACAATGTACCAACATACCTAAATACGATTGTAGAGAGGTCTTGAACAATTTTTGACTTATCAACCCACAATTCAACTCCCCTCTCAGTTTCATGGTTTTTCTTAAAATTCTTTTTTTGGTCCTGGTACGTAATATCTTGTGGTGAGGAAAAACTACATAGCCCAGGAAATCAACTCCCCACGATACCTTTCTAACCGTTACTTTTCTAGGGTGAAGACGTAAAACAAGTTTTTTCGTTAAAAATGTGTTGATTTTAGGAATGATACTTGTTAGATGTTTCTTGTCTTCCGAAAGAATAATAAAATCATCACAATATCTAATATAATATTTTTCTTTCAAATCGTGCTTTATGAACTGATCAAACCGGTTAAGGTAAATATTCGCAAAAAGTTGGCTCGTAACATTGCCCAAAGGAAGACCCTTGCCAGAGCTTTTCTCAAAACTACGTAATATCAGATCTATAACCCCCAACACTTGTTTGTCTTGGATCTTTCCTTTGAGAATCTTTAGTAAAATTTTATGAGAAATACTATCGAAAAAACTCTTTACATCACATTTCAGCGTATAAATCTCTTTTGTATTATTTTGACTTATCTGCCGAAGAAAGAAATCTAACCTTGTCACTCCAGCATGTGTCCCCTTACGCAAACGACACGAATATGAATCATGGATAAACATTTTATCGAATAAAGGATCTAACTTCCTAAACAAAGCCTGGTTAAGTACACGATCGCGCACAGTCGCTTTATGAATATGCCTCAATTTAGGATCACGAACATAAAAAGCTTGGTATGGCTCGGGAAACCACTTACCATCAATTAAATCGGTGTGGAGTTGAAATATGTTATCTTCAAGGTTAAACTCAAACTCTTGGACATCCTTTTTCGAAGTTTTGCCTCTTTTGAATTCTTGCCAAGCTTTAAATAGATTTTCAAGACAGATTACATCATGAAAAAAATTACAATGGGCAACCCCCCACCAACCATTCGTCTGATATTCCTATTATTCATAGTATAAAAAGATTATATAAGGATATTTACTTATTAAACACCAAAATATCAAAGCGTGACAAATTCGGCATATATCTAAAACTCGATCTTAAATGTGCCGAAATTCTTACTCTTTCGATTGAGGCCGCTGTCGGCAAAAAAGAAGAAAAGTATAAAGTGCTTGAAATTCTCCGAACCCGCGTAGAAGTGCTCAAGCATTTAGTTAGAATGATGTATGAACTCAACATCATTGAAAACAGTTCCTATCTTCACCTAGAAAAGCAATTGCAAGAAATCTCCAAAATGGCCTTTAGATGGCTCAAATATTCTACACAAAAAGGAGTCTGGGACTCCTTTTGAAGTGCGGAGACTTCTGCACGGGAACGAAGGTTCGGGTTACGGTTGTCAGGGTTATACCAGTTGACGTACACCTTACGGTGGTCGGCGTTCCAGTTCACGTTCGGGACGTTGCCGTCCGAGTTGCGCGAACCTATGTACTATCTGCGTCCATCCATGTCACCAGTTTCCTTTTCCAAAGAAGCTTGAGTTATCTTGCGGTCGCAAGCTAAGTTTTGAGCCTAGTCTAGTGAGAACATCGCTCACCAGAGGCAGATAGGCAGTTTCCTTCGAAACCTTGGCAAACCGATACAACATATTTTCATATGCCGCCGATTGTAATAGCCGAGCTATAGTATCTCATGAATGCCGAGTATAGGAAAATGCCATCGAATAAATTCGATGGCATTTAGGGTTAAAGGAACAAGTGAAAAGGGTTAGGAAACCACTGCTGCACGGGAACGAAGGTCCGGGCGACGGTAGCCAGGGTAATACCAGTGGACGCACACCTCACGGCGGCCGGCGCCCCAGTACACGCTCGGGACGCTGCCGTCCGAGTAACGAGAGCCCGTACAGAGAGTGGCATTCTCGACATCGAGATGCTTGCCCGTTTCCGTGAAGTAGGCCAGCTCGTAGAGGAGGCGTTCCAGCAGAGTGATACCCTGATGGTGCCCTTTTTTGAGCATGATGGCACTCTTGTCGTTGAACTCGGGATCCGCCTCAACGTTGTTCTGGACCCAGACTGCATAGTCTTGAATCGGGACGCGGTCGTTGTGGGTAACTGATGCATCCAGGTTTCCGTCGTACAGTGACATGTCGAACTTGGTTCGGCAGATCTTGACGACCTGGTTCATCGTGATTCCCTTGGGAACCAGGATCAGCCGATTGAAGCCTGGTTTCTGTTCGGGGATCTTGATCGACTTGAGGCCGAGCTGGATTCCGAAGAGTTCCCAGTACAGCTCCTGCCAACGTTTGAGTTGGCTTTCCGGGTCCATGGGGACCAGGAAGGGGTCTTCCTTGCGGAGGAACCTCTTGGCTTGCATGGGCGTAATCGTACCCCCACGCAACTTGGTTACGAAATCTTCTACGATGCCGAGGAGGTCTTCTCCCGGGCCTACCGAGCATGAACTATTCATGGTCAGTTTCCTTTCCGTCCCTTTCAGGGACTTTTGTCAAACAATCTCGTCGTGGAAACACTCCACAATTCGATTGTACATTCTGTATTAATTATATCACACTATATACCTATTTGTCAATAACTATTAAAGGGCTCTGTTAAGCCCTACCTTACCTTCTCCAAAAGCTCCTCAATCTTTACTCTCTCCTGCTTTGCTGTATCCCTGTCTCTGACGGTAACAGTATCGTCTTCAAGAGTATCAAAATCAATTGTAATAGTGTTTGGTGTTCCAATCTCATCCTGTCTTCGATATCTCTTTCCAATATTTCCATTTGTATCCAGAACGACCGAAGGAACTTCTTTTCTAAGCATTTCATATACCTCTTTAGCCTTTTCTACCAACTCCGGCTTATTCTTCAACAGCGGAAAGACCGCTACTTTAACTGGGGCCATTTCTTTCCGAAATTTGAGGTATGTTCTAACTTCCCCACTCACCTCATCTTCAGTATAGCTTGAAGCAAGTAGAGCCAAGATTGTCCGATCAACTCCGAGTGATGGTTCGATAACATGTGGGATTAATTTTTCATGAGTTTCGGGGTCAACGTATTGAAGATTTTCTCCACTATGCTCTATATGTTTAGAAAGATCGTAGTCTGTTCTGTAAGCCAGTCCATACAATTCTTTTCTACCAAAAGGAAAATCGAATTCAAAATCTATGGTTTTCTTAGAATAGTGAGCTCGTTCATTATCCGGCACATCTAATTCATGAACTTTTTTCATATCAAGACCAATCTTTTGCATCCAATTGGTCATTACCTCTTTCCAAGCCTCAAAATGTTTCTGCCATTCTTCTGGTCGGATAAAATACTCGACTTCCATTTGTTCAAACTCGCGAGCTCTAAAGACAAAATCTCGAGGAGCAATTTCATTCCTGAAAGCTTTGCCGATCTGACCAATACCAAATGGCAGTCGTGGCTGCATGGTGTCTAGAATGTTTTTGAAGTTTACAAAAATACCTTGGGCTGTCTCGGGTCGGAGGTATGTAACCGAATCTTCATCTTTTAAAGCACCAGCATGAGTTTCAAACATCATATTGAACTCTCGTGGTTCTGAAAGTACTCCACCGCAAGATGGACACTCCTTTTTCTCTAATTGATCCTCCCTAAATCTTTCCTGACATTTAGTACATTCAACTAGTGGATCCGAGAAACCTTCGACATGTCCACTGGCTTGCCAAACCTTGTGATTCATTAAAATAGCGGCATCTAGACCATATACGTCTTCCCGAGAGTCAACAAAATCATGCCACCAACTATTCTTGACATTATTCTTCAAAGCCACGCCCAGCGGGCCATAGTCCCAGGTACCAGAGAGACCGCCATAGATATCAGAGCCGGGAAATATAAAACCTCTTCTTTTAGCCAGAGAAACAATCTTTTCCATTTCAGTGTTATTTTCTTTAGTCATTTTGGTATTCTAATTTAGCACAGTTCCACCATCTTCTAAAACCCCCGGATCAGTCAGGAGAACAGTTGTCAGTGGCTGAGCGGTATCAGAGATGTTTATACCAGCAAAATTATCATTGCCCTCCGCACTAAGGTTTTGAATAATAACCGGAGAAGACCTGACTTGGCTTAAGCTTGGTATCATCTTGACCCGGAAAGCAATCTCTTTAGGAGAAGAGCTGAAACCGGTTCCGGCTGGCAAATTTTGAACTTCCCAAATAACCTGATTGGTTGTTTGATTGAAAGTCACATTTTCACCATTTGGAGTATAAGTGTTTTCCCATTCCACATAGGATGGTAGCTGGCCGGCGACTCTAACATTTTTGACGTCATTATAAGAATTAGTCAGAGATAAAATAACGGTGTAAGTCGTTATTTGATCAACTCTTGGCGGAATCGGACCCATATTCTCTAGTGGCCCAATAGTGTGTACTGCCCGAGCCGACAGATCCAGATCTGAAGCGATCTTGATTCTTTTGCTAATCATGGTTTGAACCTGTTCGGGCACATTTCCCTCAGAAAACCGGGTACCTTCGATATCAACATCGATCTTTATCTCTGGATTACGCAGGTTAGCACCGAGTGCTGAGGTTAGAGTTTTAATATCAAAACCAAAACTAACGCTACCCCTCTTCCCCGGTGAAATGTCCGCCAAAGAAGACTGCAGATTTTGATTCCAAATAACAGTATCGTCCGCTGACCGATAGAATCCTCCATTACCAGCGACAACCGAGCTTCTTTCCGCCATCGAACCCGAGAATGAAGCACTGACATCAGCATTCACCACTCGTTCGGTCAGATTGTTGAACCAAGAAATCACGGTTGAGATATTTCGGCCAGAACGAGCCACTAACTCATTGGAAGCTGAGCCGTTAATCGTCGCGACTAAGCCCAAACTCGGTTTGGTAATGGCAATGGTCTTATTTGTTGAAACATAAATGGCACCTAATTCTTTTTGATTATTACTGTTTTCCGTACCAATATCAAACCTAAAAGTCCTCTCTTCGTTGTCCTGGGCTTGCAAAGTGCCACGAATCTTAATGGTTCTCTTCTCTTCTGGTTTTAACTTCCCAATCGAGAATATATTTGTGTCAAAGGTAGCTGCCGGATCGGCTTTAGCAAAAGAGAAACCGAAAGGATAATCGACCTTGAGCAGGATATCGTAGAGATCAGTACTGGAGTTAGAGGTAATATCAATAATAAACTCAACCTCTTGGTCTGAACGGATCTGGTTTGGATAATCGATATTTACCAAAACAGGAGCCGAACTAATTTGTATTTCGTAGACCTTTTCTTTAGGGAAAGTAGCACTTGAACCTTGGACTCGGTATTCAACCGTAACTTTGATCTCTTTAATACTATCTTGTTCTCCGAATAATACCGATTTAAAAGTTTTACGCACGTTAGAACCAGCTGCAATTGAACCATATTCTTTTTGATCTCGTAGGAATTCCTTATTTAAATCATCTGGTGAGCGAGTACCATCTGGATATTCAATTTGCACATTAGCTGATTCAATATCAACATTGTTCTTATTATCAACGATCACTTCTAGTGACAGTTCCTCCCCACCGCCAACAGAAACTGGCCCTAAAATCCGAACATCAACATTTTTAGAGGAAACATTGGCACCACCACGAATATAGATAATTGCCGCAATAGCAAAAGAAATAACGAAAAAGGCCACCGCAATTACGAGTAGCCACTTTATGTAAAAACCCTCTTTCCTTTTAGGAAAAATGGTTTTCTTTTTAGCTTGTGCTTCAGTGTCATTCCACTCAGTCTGAACATCCTCCGTCTGTTTTGAAGAGATGTCTGTTCTCTTATTCTGTTGTGGCTTATATTCCCTTGAATATAGCTGTCTCTGGAGTCTTTGGATTCGACTCTCCTCTTCGTTGTCCATGTTATGAAATTATATCACAGCTGGCTTTCTAGGATGGCCCGATTTATAGCCACCACAGCCTCTTGGCGATAATCCGAGATATCCTGAATAACCTTCTTGTTCCAAATAGAACCTAAGGCTAGAATCTCTAAACCACCAGAACCACTAACATAGCCTAGATTATACAAAATACGCAGGATGAATAAAAATTCAAAGTGTTTAAGATCTTTCTCAGACAGAGCTTTGTTCTTTAAAAAAGTAAAACCGTTAATCACCAAATCAAAAAGTTCTGCATTTTTTTCTTCTCCAACCAAAAGTCTCTGCAAAAGTGAGCAAGTGTTGGAGATGATTTTGGTGACCATCCCATTCTCTTTAGAATCGTAATAGGTACTGTACTCTGGAACAGCATTAGTTAGACGCCAGGTATATTTTCCATACACAAAAGAAAGTTGTGAGATTTCGTATTTTTGGATTCCATAACGAAGTTTAGATTTAACTAGCCGAGCTCCCTGAGCAGTTGCTTTAATTAGACCCAGTTCTCTGGTAAAAGCGATTAGAAAGATGTTGGATTCTCCGCTAGGTGTGATGTTTAAGATCAGCCCCGGAGTTTTATGGATGTGGTAAGCCATAGGTCCATTTTAACCCAAAATTTATCGGGAGGAGAGTAAGATTCTTATCTTCCCCAATTCTGTTCCTAACTCCTCTCCATCATTCTCCTTAAATTCAAGAGAAGATCTAGTCTGGATAGAAATATAATCATTATGTTTGGAAATGATATCTAAAACATTCTGTTCACCTGAGACAAATACTTGAACTTCATCCTCCGGTTTCAAATCAGCCTTTTTCCTAAGATCCTGAATAAAACGAACGATATCTCTGGCAATTCCTTCAGACTTTAACTCGGGGGTAATTTCAAAATCCAATCCAATATTTTCAGCAACGACTACTTCTTTAACATTAACCTCGTCTTTGATTAATTCTAGGAACTCCTCAGAATATTTTTTATTAAGTATTAGTTTCTGTAGCGGTTGTCTAACTTTTACACCTTTTCTAGCTCTTTCTTCTAAAGCTTCACTTATAACTTTCCTAATTTCGGTCATCTCCTCTAAAATTGGACTTCGACTACTAAATAACTTCTGCCAAAAACCCTTTCCTTTTGGCCAGTTTTCTAAATGGACGCTCTCCTTATAACCCCTTGATTTCAAAGAAAGATACAAATCTTCAGCCAAAAACGGCATTACGGGAGCTAGGAGTTTGGCCGTTTCCCGAAGAACATATCCTAATGTGTCTAGAGCCTTCGTATCACCGTTTTTTATTCTGTCTCGAGATCTTCTTAGATACCAGGTAGAAAGGTCATCTACAAAATCATTGAATGGCCTGACAGCTCGGTCCAATTCATATTTATCCAAAGCATTAGTAACTGACTCTTTAACTTCTTCAAGCCTAGACAGAATCCACTTATCCAAAATATGTACAACCTCTGGTTTAGTACTTGGGATTTCTTTTAGTCGATACATATTGAAGAAAGACTCAACATTTTTCAGTCTCAAAATTAACTTCTTAACCACCTCATCAACTCCTTTTTCTGAGAAGTTCAGATCTTCTGCTCTGACAATTGGAGAAGACAACATATAGAACCTCATGGCATCAGCTCCATATTTGTCCAAAACATATTTAATCGGTGGGTAGTTTTTGAGCCGTTTGGACATTTTTTTACCATCCTCGGCTAGTGCCAGACCATTTACAATGACATTTCGGTATGGAACCTTATTAAATAAACCATTGTTTAGAACTGACAAGACATAGAACCAGCCACGTGTTTGATCTTGGCCTTCGGCAATAAAATCAGCTGGGAACAACGTACTGTTGTTTTTCTCAAACTCTTGCTTATTTTCAAATGGATAGTGCACGCTCGCAAATGGCATTGAACCAGAGTCCATCCAAGTGTCGAAAACATCTGGAATTCTTTTCATTAACTTTCCGTCTTTATTCTGCCAAGTGATTTTATCAATATATGGTCGGTGAAAATCAAATTCTCTTAAAGTACCTAAATCAACTTTTAAATTATTTGGCTTAGCAAAATCATATACCTTTTTGTCTGAAAACAGGTTTTTGGTTTGGTCGAATGACAATCTCCGCATAGCCCGGAGAACGTAAATCAAAACTCCACCATGAGTCACGAAGAGAACTCTTTTGTTTGGATTCTCTTTAATTGTTTTAGAAACAAAAACATATCCTCGTTCTTCGATTTGCTTCCAACTCTCACCGGTTTCTCCACGAGACATTGTATAGCTAGTTTCTTCTGAGATACCGGCATCTTTTTTTCTAATCTCCTTAACCTCCTCCTCTTTCTTTCCATCCCAAGAACCACTATCAACTTCGGTTAACTCCTCGGCAATAGACAGATCAACACCCAGTTCTTTTGAAATTATTTCGGCAGTTTCTTTGGCTCTCCTAATTGGAGACGTTACAATCAAATCTATTTTGTTTTTTAAATCCTGGGCAGCCTTGCGGGCTTGCTTTTGGCCTTTAGCAGTTAGCCCATATCTGTTTAGCTCATCATCATATATACCCAAAACATTCTTCTCACTCTCAGCATGTCGCATGATATAAGCATCAATAATCTTCTCTGGGACCTTTTTTTGAAGTTCTTCTATGGATCCAATAACCTCAACATCTTTTCCGTCTTCTGACTTCCAGATTGGGATTGGCGTTCCCCAATATCGATTTCTGGAAACAGCCCAGTCCCGGGCACCTTCGAGCCATTTGCCAAACCTTCCTTCTTTGATATCTGCTGGAATCCAGTTAACCTTCTTGTTCTCAGAGATCATTTTATTCTTAATCTCTGTAACTCGAATGAACCAAGAACTCATCGCATAGTTTAGAAGAGGAGCATCCGTTCGCCAACAATGTGGATATGAGTGAAGATACTTTTCTTTAGCAAACAATTTTCCACTATAAGCCAGCATTTTTAGAACCTCAATATCTGTCTCCTGGTGTTTCTTAGGCTCTTCGTCGGTAGCTTTTGGCTTAGCTTGTCGACCAGCCAGTTCTGCCACTTCTTCTTTAATCGTCCCGTCGATATTTACATGCTGAATGAACGGTAAATTATTTTCTTTACCTAAATTAAGATCGTCTTCTCCAAAAGCTGGAGCCACGTGGACAATACCAGTTCCGTCCTCGGTACTAACAAAATCAGCACCGTATATTTTCCAACCATTGGCATGATTCTCTAGTATTTTATTTTTTGAATAATGCTCAAAGACAGGTTTGTACTTTTTACCAACCAATTCTTTTCCTTTTAATTCTTGAACTATTTCGTAATTTTCCTTTAGAACTTTCTCAGTTAAAACCTTGGCAACAATATATATGTCACCATCCTTTTTAGCTTTTACATAATCAATATCTTCTCCCACCGCCAATGCTGCGTTACCAAAAAGAGTCCAGGGGGTGGTTGTCCAAGCCAAAAGGAAGGTTCCTGGTTCATCTTCCAGTTCAAACTTTGCATATACTGAAATATCTTCAATATCTTTGTAGTTTTGGCTGACTTCAAAGTTTGAAAGTGGGGTTTCTAAAAGTGGCGAAATGTGTATCGATTTAAAATCTTCATACACCAATCCTTTCTTGTACATCTCCTTAAAACCCCACCAGACAGATTCTGTGTAACTCTGATCCATAGTGGTATATGCTCTGTCCATATCAACAAACCTACCTGTTCGAGGCACAATCTTTTTCCATTCTTTGTCATATCTAAAAACACTAGAGCGAGCCGCTTCGTTAAATTTTTCAACTCCCAATTCCTCAATTTCTTTTTTAGTAGCAACACCTAGTTCTTTTTGAATCAAACTCTCAATTGGTAATCCATGACAATCCCAACCCCAAACACGTCTAACGTGCTGTCCTCGCATAGTCTTATACCGCGGAATCACATCCTTCATGGTACCCGCTAGAATGTGACCATAGTGTGGTAGGCCTGTAGCAAATGGTGGTCCATCATAGAATACAAAATTACCCCCGGGAGACTTCTTCTCCAAGGTCTTTTCAAATATCTTCTGGTCTTGCCAAAACTTCAATATCTCCTCTTCTCGCCGGGCAATCTTACTTTTCTGTACTTCGTCCATGATATGTAGGAAATACTAGCACTTTTGGAGTCTTGAGTAAAAAGGCCATATATAGCAAAACCTCCCAAAATTAGGCTTTTTACATCCTCTCTGGAGTAGCAATATTGAGAATTCCTAAACCATTCTTGAGAATCCGACTAACTGCCCACGTTAGAGCCAAGTTCTCAGAACTTTTCTCTTTATCATCGGTATCAATGATTTTCTCTTGAGCGTAGAAGGAATTAAAAGCTGAAGCTAAGTTAATTAAATAAGTAGTCACGTATTGGGGAGCATACTCATTGGCAGCTCTTTCCACTATCTCTGGGAAACGATAGATTGTTTTGAGTAATTCCCCACCAGACTCAGAATATTTTATTTTCCCAACATTAATACCCTGTTCCTTAGCTTTTTCCAATAAAGAATTGATACGTGTCAGCGTATATTGCAAATATGGACCTGAGTCTCCCTCGAAAGATAATGATTGTTCGAGATCAAAAATAATATTCCTACCAGATCCTTGTTTGAGAATTTGATACTTTAAAGCCCCCATCGCAATATCTTCAGCCACTTGTTCTGGATTCTTTACCTCGGTATCACTTTCTTTAATTTTTTTGAGAACTTCTTCTTTAACTGTATCAACCAGCTCTTCTGCTCCAGAAGATCCTTTTCTAGAAGAAAGCTTCTTTCCATTCTTGCCCAACATCAATCCATGACTAATGTGCTCAGTCTTTTTGGCAGTTTCAGGATCTATTTGCTCAAAGGCCTTGAGTCCCACTTCCATAACCCCCGATTGCTCATTTCCGGTCACCACAATTGAAATATCGAAGGGAATTTTTGATTTCTTTTGATGCAAACCAATTTCTTTGGCTTCATATGTTGGCGCCCCTTTAGAGGTCACAAAAACACGAGTATGGAGTCCATGATCTTCGCCCCTGAAGATAATCGCTCCCTCGCTCTCTTCAAAAACTTTTCCCAGATTCTCTTTAACAATCCTAGATCCTTCTTCAAAAACCTCACTCTCAAAAAAATGATGGTCAAATTTTGTATTAAGTCTTTTGTATACCTTCTCAAGATATTCAAGTGACCACCTTCTACCTTTCTGATATACAGAAAGAATTTTTTCCTCATCCTTCTTATATATATGAATATTAATTTCATCAATCTGTTTTTTGATTTCTGGATCACTTTCATATAAAGCAGAAGCATGAGCATAGGCATTACCAATAAATTCCATTTTTCTCTCGAGTGAAGCACTTTCTTCCGGTTCTTCTGACTTCAACTGCAACATTCCCCAGACAGCCTTAGCAGTTGGCAAACCAATATCACTTCCGTATGTAGCTCTTTCCACCCTGGCACCCGATGCTTCTAGGAGCCTAGCAATTGCCTCACCAATGGCATTAGCCATGAAATGACCAATGTGTAGTGGTTTAAAAGCATTAGGTGAAGTGTGCTCCATTAGTACCTTCTTACCCTTTAGAGTTTCCCCATTACCAAAATTATTATCCTCCAAAGCTTCTTGGGTAATCTCCACTAAAAATTCTTTATTCAAATGGAAGTTGATAAAACCTGGACCAGCAATCTCTATCTTCTCAACTTCTTTCGGTTTTTTAATTTTCTCTACCAGCTCTTTAGCATCCACCCCAGAGGTTAGTGCAATGTTAGTAGAAAAATCGCCGTGGCTTAGGTCACCGGGATGTTCCAACCCAATTTCCATGCCAGAGTCTCCGAGAGCTTCTCTGATAGACTCTTTGATTACTTCCTTTATGTCCATACAAATAGAATATCAGAAAATGAAAAAAAGAGCCTCCGGCAAATAGTTCCTTGCGGAAAAATTTGCGCGGAGGCTCAAGGATTCAAAAGCTAAAGCTCAAAGAGTTTCAAGGCCCTCAAGGAATCAAGATTCAGGACTTCCGGGCCGAAGAAACACCGAGGCCACCATCACGGCCGGTAGCCCCCCAAGCGCCGACGCTGAGGCCGCCCAGGTCGAAGCGGCCGACGTGGACGCGGCGACCGCCCGAAGCGACGGAACTGGTGCGGACGTAGGTGTTCTCGAACAGGCGCTCGCGAGTGGCAAGGTAGTGGCCGATGATCGTGTAGACCACCACCTGAACCTTCGGCGTTTCCTCGTTCTTGTCGAGCAGAGCCTGCTGTTCGTTCCACGTCTTGTTCGTCGAGTCGGCGATCGGGACCTTGCGGAACAACTGCCAACCGACCTCACCCTTGTCCTTGGCGAAAGACTCCTCGTTGTACCAGGAGTCCTCGTGGCTTCTGAAGAGCTTGCGCTCGACTTTGCTACGGATGTCGAGGATCGACATCGGGAAGACGGCAACGAGGATGTGGGTGTCCTTGGAGGCACGGAGTACTTCCTCGGTGAACGGAATCTCGGCGAGAGAGGCAAGCTGTTGCTTCGAGGGATTAACCCCGAAGTGCCTGATCGCCTCCTCGATGCCGAAGAAGTTCCGGTCCATGATCTCGCGGGCACGCTTCTGCGAGGTCGACGGTTCGAAACCACCGTTCTTGATCAGACGCACCACTTTCGCGGCGAGATCATTACCCTTCGAGTCGATGACCTTCTGGGCGAGTTCGCCGTTGAGTCCGGCCCTCTCCATCTTGAGGAGAAACTCGTGCTCGTTGTGCACCGAAATGGTGCGTTCGGTTTGGCTCACCATGGTATTCATGGCATACCTCCTTCTGTTCTGATTGCCCGAACCGCTCGGGTAAGCGACTTGTCTCGACCCTGAGACTAGCGTTCTAGAAGCTTTGCAAACTCCCACAACGCTAGTCTCAAAAGTCCTAAATATATAAAGATCTAATACCCCTATGTATTATCATATTACATAGTTTATGCCAATAGTAAGAATATGGCTCTACTAGTACATTTTCACAAACCTCGGGCCTTGATAGTCATCCCTATCAACTTCCTCTTCAAACATTGAAAGTGGCCTAACCCAAGTTTGATATGGAGGTTTAATTGACTTATAAACCACTAGATCTTCTTGGGTCTCGGAGTGTTTAGCCACCGCTAAAACTTTATACTCACCCCCTTTAAAGTGTCGGTATTTTTTACCTTCTAGGATCATTTGCCGGCTTCGGGTATCTTTACCCATTTATTAGCATTCATGTGCCAGGAGTCCACATCCGAGGTCTGGATCTCGTCCCATAGTTTTTTAGCCGTCTTGGTGTACAATTTTTCGTTTCGAACAAACTTGCGTGTTTTCTCCCATTTTTTTGGTAATTTTGATCCTTGTTGATCCAATTCCTTGAGTTCCACGTCAATTTCTAGATTATCGGCATCTTTTACAATTTTTGCTTCAATGCTTTCTCTTTTTTCGTATTCGTCCAAAGATTCTTTCAAACTGCCAAGCGAAGTACCTTGAAAAAGATCTTTGGCAGATTTCTTTTCATCCGCCTTGACGTAGACTTTTTGGACATAAGATAGATCAGTGCAACGACTCTCCGCCAGATCATGAACTAAAGCCATCCTGATTATCTTATCCTTATCACCCTTTTTCTCCTGGTCGGCGATCATTAAAGCCAAGAAAACAACTCGCATGGTATGCTCCAGAATATTAGCCACATCCATACCAAAATGCTGTCTCCAACCTCGTTGTAGATGCCTAAGTGTTCCAATCTCATATATAAATTCCAAATCTCGATTGGTCATATTATTTTCTCAAAATCTCATCAATCTTCTCCGCAATCTTCACAAAATCTTCCTCTTTGGCACCTCTGGTAGTTTCAGCCGCCGTACCTAACCTGATACCAGACGGGTCAAAAGGCGAACGTGTTTCTCCCGGAATAGTATTTTTGTTGACAATTATACCGGCTTTCTCTAGTTTCGCTTCCGCCTCTTTTCCTGGCAACCCCTGTCCATTCATCCAAGTATCCATCAAAATCAAGTGACTATCGGTTCCGCCAGAGATAACATGCCAACCCAAATCCTTAAGTCTTCGAGCAAAAACATCAGCATTCTTTTTGATCTGCCCTGCATATTTCCGGAAGGCCGGAGTATCAGCTTCCTTTAGAGCCACCGCTACTGCCGCCACCTGGTTCATATGCGGTCCACCCTGTAATCCGGGGAAAATCGCCTTATTGATTTTGGTTGACAGGTCTCTCTTATCAATCCTTGAGAAAATCATGGCGCTTCTTGGACCTCGGAGAGTTTTATGCACGGTCGTCGTCACGACATCGGCATATTTAAAAGGTGTTGGATATTCCGCACCAGCCACAAGTCCGGCAATGTGCGACATATCAACCATTAGATAAGCACCAACTGAATCAGCGATTTCTCGAAACTTTTTCCAATCTACCTTTCGGGGATAGGCCGTAAAGCCAGCCACAATGATATTTGGTTTTTCTTTTTTAGCTAATTTCTTTAAGTCTGTGTAATCGATAACTTCTGTTTTTGGAGAAACTCCAAACGGAACTTGTTTCCAAAACATACCAGTGGCTGAAACTTTATGGCCGTGAGTTAGGTGACCTCCATGGGTTAGTGACATGCCCATGATTTTCTTTTTTGGATCTGGTCCTAAGAGTCCAACGTACACAGCTAGATTAGCGGGCGAACCGGAGAGGGGTTGCACGTTGACGGCCCACTTGCTCTTTGGAAGCTTGAACAACTTCAAAGCTCGCTCTTGTGCCAAGATTTCAACCTTATCCGTATATGTCTGTCCTCCATAGTATCTTTTATGCGGATACCCTTCTGAATACTTGTTGGTTAACTCCGAACCTAAAGCTTTCAATACATCACTAGAGACAACGTTCTCAGATGCAATCAAATTGATCATCTTCTTTTGCCTCTTTTTCTCCTGATTTATGAGCTGTTCTACTTGTTTATCTTTCATTAGGATAATGATACCAAAATGAGAAGTTTTGGGGTATTTGACAGATTTTAGTGAAATGACTTTTCTGTATATGCTAAAATAACCATGTTTACAGAAAACCAAAAAGGAGTAGTCTTCCAAACAGAGACGTCCTTTAATAATCAACTCGAGGAGAGAAACATGTCAAATATTAACTACAAACCGTTTGAAAGTCGTACACCCGATAGCCAGTATCAGGACCTTCTTAGGCAGATCATGGATGAGGGTCGAGATCTTAATCCTATCCAAGGAGAAAGCGCTCGGATGATTCCCGGTCTTCAGCTTCGTTACAAAATGGAAAATGGTTTTCCATTGATTACCGAACGAGATATGTCTGGAAAGTTTTTGCAATCTGCTATTGGCGAACATATCGCTTTTCTAAATGGGGCTCGCACCCAGAAAGAGCTGGAGAAATTCGGCTGTCCTTGGTGGAAACGTTGGGTAACCGCCGAAAAATGTGCTGTTTTTGGACTGAAAGAGGGAGACCTGGGACCCGGTTCGTACGGAGCTGCCTGGACACAATTTCCAACATCTGAAGGTGCATCCTTCGACCAGATTGAGCATGTTGTTAGACAAATTAAAGAGCGTCCACTCCTTCGAACACACATCATTACCCCGTGGATACCGCAATACACCATTCAACATGACAGATTAACTAGAAAGGTTGTTGTAGCTCCATGTCATGGTTGGATCCATATATTGGCTTTCCCAGAGAGCAAAGAACTAATTGTTCACCACTTCCAGAGAAGCTCGGATATGCCAGTTGGCGTTCCATTCAACATTGTTCAGTATGCTTCATTTGGACTGATGTTGGCCGAACTAACTGGGTATACTTTTGTAGAGTATGTTCACACTTTCTCGGATGCTCACATCTACAATAGTCAGTACGAGTATGTGAAGGAGCTTATTTCCCGTGAACCTAGAAGGTTGCCGACAGTCATTCTGGATCAAGGGGCGATCAAGGGAATTGATAATATCAAGGATTTTCGTCCGGAACACTTTAAACTCTCGGACTATGAGCCACACGAGAAAATGCTAATTCCGACACCAGTATAAAATGTAGGTATGGGAAGGAAAAAACATGTAAATGAAGAATACGCTCGATCGAAAGATCAACTAGAGGCGCTTCGAAAGATTAATCACGGAGACTTCTGTCCATTTTGCTCGCGTCGGTACATGGAGACAGAACATCCAAACCCAATCTTTGCTGAGACCGATCATTGGTTCGCGACAGACAACCGTTGGAAATACGAAGGAGCCGTTGAACATATTCTTCTAATTCACAAAGATCATATCGAGAGTCTTTCGGAAATGAGTTCTGAGTCTTGGCTTGATCTGAAAAAAATATTTAACCGGGTTGTGGAAGAAAGGAAAATACCAGGGGCAACCCTTGTCATGCGACAAGGCGATGGATTGTATACTGGCGCCACCGTAACCCATCTACATGCTCAGATAATTTCAGGGCCAGGTAACCCAGATGGCAAACCCGTTTTAGCTCGAGTTGGCTAGTCAAAAAACACTCCTACTAGGGGGTGTTTTCTTTTTTGACCTTTATGATTTCAACATCCGAATTCTTCAGAATAGACTCAGCATCCAACAGAGAATAACCTTCTGTATAAAAAACTTTTTTAATTCCAGAGTAAGCAATTATCTTGGCACAATTAGGACAAGGGAAAGTTGTCACGTAGACAGAGGCCCCGTCTAAAGATATACCTTTTTGGGCAGCTCGAGCGATAAGACCAGCCTCAGCATGTAAAACAGTTGAGAGATCTATTCTCTCCCCAGCATCAAAGTTACTTCGTGGATCACCAATCTCGTACGGATTCTGTTCAGTGGGCACATGCCGGTTATGACCTTCTAAAACCTTCTTACCACCTTTGATGATAATAGCCCCAACTTGTCGCCACCAATCAGAACTTTTTTTGGATTCATCAAAAGCTTCTTGCGTTACCTCCTTATCAAAATCTTCTTTGGAAACCTCTGAATCTGGAGAAACATTATATTTCTTAATAGCCGCTAGCTTATCCCACCTCAGGAATACTGACTCAAAAGAAACACTCTTATCATATAAATATTTTTCAGCAATATGATGACTAAGATCTTCATCTGGCATTACAATGTCCGCAGAGATATTTCCAATATTATTTTTACCCAAAACCTCTACTTCTCTGAATATTTTCAAAGAAACAATAGCCTTCTTCATCTCATTCGGGTCAATGGCCCTAATATCTCTTTCCATCCGAGGAAGATCCAAAATCAAATCCTTTCCCAGAATATATAATTTCCCATCTTGGAATTTTTTAAAAAAATTTAAATAGCCCTGATGTAGTGAGGGTATGTAAGCAATTAAATCTGGCATTATTCGATTCCTTTAATTTTGTTAATAAAAGAAGTTGTTAACTTTTGTATTTCCTCTGATAGTTGGACAGCGCCTTCGATTGTAAGATTTCTAATGCGAGCTGAGGTAGAGGTTGTCCCCTGCGGAGGAAGGTTAACAACTTCTCCACAAACATTCTTATATTCGTCTTTCATTTCATTAGTAAAGTCTTTGGTGCTTTTAGAAGTGACTAGAACATCTGGTTTAATCAAATGAATGAGATCTCCAATACCATGATGGGCCTCCCTAATACTAACAATATCTACATGGCGAAGATGAACTAACATTTTCAAACGTTCTTCTTGCGGGACAATTGGGCGTCCAGGGCCCTTTCTTTTCCTAGTCAGCTCATCAGAATCAACCCCAACAATTAGGATATCCCCTCTTTTTTTAGCTTGTTCAAGATATAAAGCGTGACCCTCATGGATCAAATCAAAAACTCCTTGAGTTAAGACAATTCTCTTATTTTTTTCTCGGAGGATATTAACAACCTCCGCAAGTTGCTCGTATGGAATAAGTCTCTTTGAAAAGTGTGTTTCTCCACTACAGATTTTTTCAATATCGAACATGGTAAGATTAATTGTACACTTATTTCTTTTGATGCAAAAATTGACTTCCAATCAAACGCTTAGTGCAATAGTAGCCATGCCTGTCCACAACCGTGTTATCGGTAAAAATGGCTTTATTCCTTGGAACATTCCAGAGGATTTAAAGCATTTCAGGGTGGTCACCATGGGGCACCCAGTCATTATGGGTCGAAAAACTTGGGAGTCTCTCCCCGAAAAATTTAGACCACTACCTGGACGTAAAAATATAGTTTTAACAAAAAATAGAGAATTCTCTTGTTTGGGGGCCGAAGTTACACATTCCAAGGAAGATGCCTTAAAAGAAGCTTTCTCCGAAGGAAATTCTGAGATTTTTATAATTGGTGGTGCCGAAATTTATAAGACTTTTTTGCCCCAAATTGAAAAGCTTTATCTATCTTTGATAAAAATAAATATAGATGGAGATGTTTTCTTTCCAGAATATGAAAATGATTTTGAAATAATAAAGGAAGAAGATACTGAGAAAATTACTTTCCAAGAGCTCAAAAGAAAAACCACTCCACTGGAGTGATTTTACTTAATCTCTATGCCCATTGAACGAGCCGAACCCTCGATAATCCGAGCTCCGGCTTCAACATCATGCGCATTTAGATCAGCCATCTTAGCCAGAGCAATCTCTTTAGCTTGAGCCTTGGTAATACTGCCGGCTTTACTAATCTTATTCTTGCCAGAACCCTTACTTACGCCCGCCGCCTTTAGGATTAGACTAGATGCTGGTGGAGTCTTTAATACAAAATCAAAACTTCGATCCTCGTAAATACTAATCTCCGCTGGGATTAGCTGTCCTTTCTTATCCTGAGTCTTCGCATTAAACCGAGTCACAAATTCACCAATGTTAACACCAGCCTGACCCAGAGTTGGACCAAGAGGTGGGGCTGGAGTAGCGGCGCCACCCATAGCCATAACTTTTATTTTTTTTACTGGTTTTTTACCTGCCATGATTGAAGAAGATTACCTTAGATTTTATGAACTTGCAAGAAGTCTAGCTCGACCGGGGTCTCCCGACCGAACATAGAGACCAGAACCTTGATCTTACCCCGATCTTCATCCATAGCACTAATTTTGCCGTCTAACTCCTTGAACGGACCATCAATAATGGAAACCACATCACCTATCTCAAAATCAATCTTATGCTTAACAGTATCCTTATTCATTCGACCAAACAGCACTTCAATCTCTTCTTTAGAGACAGGTACAGGATAAACTCCAGATCCGACAAAACCAGTTACGCGAGGAGTATTCCGAACCATATACCAGGATTCATCGGTTACGATCATATCTACCAGAATATACCCGGGGTATATCTTCTCTTCTTCCTCTACCCTTTTAGAACCCTTAACCTTAATCTTTCTTTCAGTTGGCACAATCACATCAAAGATCTTATCTCCCATGCCAAGTGATTCAATTCGTTGTTTAAGATTACGCATTACCGCATTTTCATAGCCAGCATAAGTGTGGATGGCATACCAATTGCGGCCCTCTTGAATTTTTTGTTTTTGGGACATAGATCTTTTATTAAACAACCTTACTTAATAGTTGGGAGAAGAGATAGTCTAAAGCACCTAAATAGACGGCTACTAGTAGCGAAATAGCAATGGTAATTAAGGTTAGAACAATAGCCTGTTTGCGAGTTGGCCAACTAACATGCTTCATTTCCTTCTTAACTTCTTTAATATATGTAATTAATTTCATAATTTTTGTATAAAAAAACACCCCCTGGGTGCATATCCTTATATGCACCCATAATACTCTTACTATTGGAGATGTCAACTACTTTATCTCGTAGGTTATATACACTTGCACTTGTATCGTATTTTCACCAGCTGGCACAGCCGGGGAACCACCTCCACCCATACCCACCATATTTGTTTCAGCGTACACTGGATAACGATCATCTCCTGAGGATTCAGAAAAGTTTACAACTCCTTTAATCTTAACATCCAAACTATCTGCTAACTGCTTAATCTTATGTTCGGCATCTGCAATAGCTTTATCTCGAGCTTCGGCAAGTAAAGTATCTTGGTCATCGATAACAAATTGAAGACCGCCAATATTTGAGATACCAGTATCAGCTACCTTGGCCAGAGCATCTCCGGCTTTTTTGGTATCACGAACTTTGACACTAATAGTTTCAGAGACTTCGTAGCCTGAAAGAACCCGCTCTTTAGTTGGGCAAAAACCATTAACACAGACAACTTGTGGATATGTGTACCGAGGATAAGCATTATATCCAATTGTTTTGATGTCTTTGTCTTCAATTCCTAGATCTTTTAATGCTTGCAGAGCCTTGTTGACTTTGCCAGTAACAACATCTTGGGCAGTTGCCACATCTTTACCTTCTTCCAAAACAGTAAAAGTAAACTGGGCGATATCAGGAGTTGCAAAAACTTCCCCAGTACCAGTTACGGAAAGTGTTTTATTTGGGTAAATCTCACCGCCGATGTAACCAAATTCTTTAATAGCATTTACTGAAAGAACAGCTAAAAACAAAACTAGAATTAAAGTGACAAGAGATAAACCTTTAATAAGTTTCCTGACATCTCCCGAGTATTCTTGTGGAAGCATAATTATAATATTTATTAATAATTGTTAATAGAGACGCCAACTATCCTTAATTATTACACATTTTATGGGCGTCAATAAGATTCTCAAAAAGAGACAGGACCGTCATTGGGCCAACTCCCCCGGGAACTGGGCTAAGATATTCAACAATTTTAGAAACGGCTTCAAAATCAACATCCCCAACAACTTTCTTGCTCGGAATTTCTTCATTTAAACTCTGGCCTGACAACGTGTTTATTCCAACATCAACTACCACTTGGCCCTCCTTAACATAATCTTTAGTAAGTAAATTTGGATAACCAGCAGCTACAATAATAATATCTGCGGATCTAGTTTCACTCGGAATATCAACCGTTTGTCGATGACAAACTGTGACTCGAGCCCCCTCCCTTTCCATTAATCTAGCCGTTGGAGCGCCAACAAGTTTGGAACGGCCGATAATTGTTACCTTCTTTCCTTTCACCTCAAGACCATATTCTCTAAGAAGAGTTAGTATACCTCTGGCAGTAGCTGGTACAAAACCTTTTTCTAACTTCTCAATATTTGAACTAGTCAAACCATCAACATCCTTGTTTGGAGAAATCGAATCGATAACTTTTTGAGGATCTAAATCTTTTGGCAGCGGTAATTGAACAATGATTCCATGAATTTTTTTGTCTGCATTAAGAGTTTGGATAATTTTTTGTAAATCTTCGAAAGAGACACCCCCGGGAAGTTTGGTATGCAAAACCCTAACCCCAATAGACTGACCGAATTTTTTCTTTTGTTCAATATACAAAGATGAAGATGGGTCGTCACCGACTTGAATAATGGCCAAAGTTGGCAAATCTTTTGAGTTTTTTATGTACTCTATTAACTGAACTTTATGGACTTCACGTACTTTTTTACCATCTAAAAGATTCATTGTTGATACTCTATTGGAGTTCGACTTGAATATCAAGCGGTTCCTTCACTTTTTGGATTATTAAATCAACACTTTGAGTAGACGAAATTTCAATACTTAGTCTAGTTGCAATATTTATTAACAAGCGAACATATCCCTCTGATTCAATTATTTGTCCGTTAGCATTATCAGCCATCTCAATTGTCGGTTCAAAAATGATTTGCCCATCAGAAACTTGATAAATCCCACCTCTGGAGATGACACCGCTAAAATCTTTGACTAACATTCCTGGATAAATACTTAAGTATGCCTCGGGTATAGCCACCCCAGAAGCTTCGAGTTGATTCTGAAAGTACTGGTAGACATCAACTTGTTCCACTTCAATTGGGGCAAAGAGGCTGGCAACTTCAACTGCAACTTCTGATTTCCGAGCTGGCTTGGTTTTTTCTCGAAGAGAAACAACCTCCTCATTAGATATTTCTTTGGGGCCCAGAGCATACTTGTTTTGAATAGTAAAAACGGTATCAGCTTCTTGGGCCAAACGACTGGCTTTTTCATATTGAATGATAGCTCGTGCATAAGCTCCAGCCTCAATGTCTTTAGATCCTTCTAAGACCGATTGTTCTGCCAAATTAATCTGTCCCTTAACTTGTAAGGCCAATTGATCTTCTTCGAAAGAATCAATCTGTTTACCCAAAACCGCGATTTTTTCAGCCACTTCTTGTTGCTTCTTTGCGGCGGCATCTTTTAAACTAACACTAGACAGGTTTAGTTCAGCTTCGGCCTTAATTCTAGATTTAACAGTCAGAATAATTTTCTCTTGGATTTTCTTTTGGATATCTTCTCGGCCTAGGTCAGCAAAAATACGTTCATGGGCCCTGAGGGTTGATTCGAGGTCTGACTCGACGGCAACTTTTTCTTCCAAAGAAGCGTTCTCGGCTCTTTTTTCTACATTTTGTCTATGTAAATCAAATTCAACCAAAAGTTCCTTCCCCAGGCTTTCATCTAACCTCCCTTCCGTACCAAGTTCAACCATTTCGGAAAGCCTTTTTTCGGCCAAAGATTCTTGGTAGGCTAATTTTTGTTCATTACTAAAGTATGTTAAACCTCTTATTGGTTCATACAGCTCAGTCTTAACCGGATATAACAAGTCACCAGGCAGAGTATCAGCTGAAACCACGGTCACACCACTGATTAGAAAGATGGCAATCAATGGGATTGTGGCGTAGCGAACGGTAGGATATTGCTTCCAGGACACAAACAAAGATTCGAGATTTGGTTGATCAATCTTTCTGGTTAGGAAATTTTTAACTTTTACTTTCTCAGAAGCAGAAAGCCTAACCGCTTGACCGGCTTCTTCTAAGAGTTTTTCAATTTTATTAAAATCGTTATTCATTTTATTTTTTCTCTAAGTTGCTCTAGGCCTCTAACAATTCGGACCGAGACATTGTTGGCCGTTTCGCCAATAATTTCAGCGATTTCTTTGGGAGGAAGGCCATCAACATATCGCATAATGACAGCCTGACGATACGGCTCTTCCAATTCAGCGATTTTTCCCATGATCAAATTAACCTCGGCCTTAGAAGTAATATCTTGATACGAGTCATCAGTTGGTTCGAAGTTTGAATCTTCTCCCTCGGTTAAGCTTTCTAAAGAAACGCTCTTCTTTTTTCGATAGTGATCAATGATCAAATTGTTAGTCACTTTGTACAAAAAGGCCTTAATGTCATAGATATCGTTACCCCCCTGAAGATGTTTCCAGGTCTTTAGAAAGGTCTCCTGCATTAAGTCAACAGCCACTTCCCGATCAGAAACTCTAAAGAAACAGTGCCGAAAAATAGCCTCTGACAATTCGCCATAGCTCTCCAAAAACTGTTTTTGTACAGAATTTTGTTCTTTCATTTAAGACGTTTAAAAGACTCCGAACTTACGCTATTTCTTAACCAAACTATCACGAATTTCCCTTAACAAAATAATATCTTCTGGAGAAGTCGTTTCTCCTTTTGGTTTTTCCTTCTCTCTATCCTGCAACTTGTTTATCATTTTTACCAAAAGAAACACAGCCCAAGCGGTAATCAAGAAACCGATCACCGCATTAATAAACAATCCATAGTTAATTGTCGGCACTCCAGCTACTTTAGCAGCCTGCAATGAATCAAAACTCGTTTTAGAAAGATTAATATATAAGTTAGAAAAATCTACCCGCCCAAATAACCAACCAATTGGTGGCATGATAATATCATCAACCACAGATCGAACGACACTATTAAAACCAGCACCAATAATAATACCTACAGCTAGATCTATAACATTGCCTCGAAGAGCAAATTTCTTAAATTCCCGCAAGATGTTTTTCATATCTACCATACTAACAAAAAAATACGCCTTCCGATAAGGAATGGCGTATGGATGCCCGGAAATTATGGATTTTGGGCTTTGCGGTCAGCAATTTTCTTACGATTTATCTCAATCACCCTTGGAAAATCGAAAGAAATCCGAGCCTTCTCTCCCGAAATTTCGATCAACCGGAATGAGCCGAGAGGATTCTTGGGATCACCGATGACGATATCTTCCCCGATTCTCAGGGTTAACGAAAGCATTGGGGACTCCTTTCCGCAGAGGTACACTCTGATCAACAACATGCTGATCGTCTTCCTTAGGAGAATACCGATTTATCTTAAAAAAGTCAAATAAAAAGGGCCATTGCATTGGATGCAACAGCCCCAGCATTGGTGGCGCGCCGCCTTGCTCAGCGATTCTTCTTGCGACAATGCGCCTTCTTCGGGGGTTTCAGCCTCTTTCTCTTGCGACCTTTCCTTCTGGCCATGAGGACACCTCCTTCCTTCTTTAGGATAACAAAAATCCAGGATCTAATAAAGGTTTTGTTGTGAATAAAATTACAAACAACCCCTGGCTTCAAAATAATCTGTTACCGTCGCCTTATCACCCGCTTTTATAGCATCCACTCTCGACTGGCCAAGCTTTTCAACAAAACAGGCTTCCATTTCGGGAGTCATTTCCGATGGCAAAGCGGCCGGATTTACGCCCACGGCCTGCAAAGTTTTTTCTTGTTGAGTATCCAACAACGGATTATCGCCAGTCTCTTGTACCTGAACTCCAGAAAACGGCAGAAGACCTGGAAATTCTTTGTTCAGCCACCAAAACCCGACAACTAATCCAATGATTGTAATCAATCCAAAAAGAGCCAACAGATTCCAAATAAGTTTCAAAATTCTCATGTATATATGATACAACAAAAAACTCCGCCGATAGCGGAGTTTTTTGTATTTAGATTACATAGAATCCGACATAAGTGAGATAAGCTCCGAGAATCAGGCAAGCAATTCCACCAACCACATAGAACGGTTTTCGGTTGAAAAATTCCACCATACTTTTCATAGTGTCAGCGGGTAATAAAATATATAAGATACCCTCGATCAACATCAACCAACCGGCAATAGTGATAATCACCGGCCAACCATTAACCCAAAGATTGTGATTAACAACAGTCAGAAGTCCCAGGATCAACTCAGCTGAAGCAACAACAAAAACTAAAGGTCTGTTAGAAACAAACTCACGAATCAACTGCATCATTGGTTTTTGTTTAGTGATGACGGCCACTCCGGTGACCAATAGATAGATTCCGAAAACCTTAGCTAAAACAATTGAAATTACCATTTTAATAAAATTAGATATTAATTTTCACACACTCCTATTATCTCACCTCTAAGTTAGGATATAAAGGAAATATTCCACAAAAAAGGCCCTGGCTAACGGATGTTACCTAGGGCCTGCTACACTTGCCATCACAGCAGTGAGCAATCCGCGGAATCATAAATCGCTTCACAGGTGACCTCCTTTCTTTTTACTTCTCTCTCTATTATACAAGAGCTGTCAAGTTTCTTACTCAAAAGATGAGCTCTACTAACTTTTACCCTCCTTGTTATGCGCAGAAAATGGACGTTTCCACCAAACTTTGGTTCGTCGGTGATGTTTGAAGAAAAAATGATCCAAAGTGAGCACTTCCGGTTGCAGTAGCAGATTGAATGAAATTCCATACAAGAGAAGATGGGGCCAAACAAGTTCTCGAAAATACATAAGGGATAAGGTTATGTAGAAGAGACTAATCAAAATAGTTAGTCTCATCTCGAAACCAAAGATTATAAAAACCCGATTATCGATTCGACAATACCGGCACCAAAGGTAATAATGAGTGATACGAGTATTTATATTACCTCCTTCGGTTTATCAATACAGATTGCTGTGTGAATCGATATCCACAAATAGCGCCACACTCTTATCTAAGAATTTATAAACAATCCTTACATCCCCCGTGATGTTGATACTTCTATACCCGGAGTATTTACCTTGCAACGCATGATTATTTAGAATCGGATCAAAAAGATTTTCAGAAAATATTTTGTTTCTTTCCTTAACTTTTGATTTAAGTTTGGCGGGCAACTTTTTATACTTTTTCTCAAAACTCTTATGAAATTTTATTTTCATAGATTATCTAGATACTCATTTGCTTCGTCCACGGAAGAAAAGGTCTTGGACATGTTTTTGTTTTCTGAAATATCCTTCTCAACCTTACCCAACAGATTTTCCAGAGTGGGCGTCATGCGAGGAGTAGCAGAAAAAGCAATGCTTCTGTTGCGGATAAAATCTTTCAAAAAAGCATTTACTACCACACTAAGAGGTAGGCCAAGTTCTTGAGCCACCTTTTGAGCATTTTCTTTCACTTCTTTGTCTGCTTTTATGTTTATAACTGATTTCATATACCTATAGTATATACAACAGGATATTTATGTCAAGTAGACTGGATAAGGGTCAGAACTATTTTTGAAAGATTAAATGATGTGACAAGCCTCTCCAGTCACATCCCAAGCAATAACACTAGAAACGTAACACCCGAAGTCATCGTCATGTTCAGTATGGTCTTCGATCGCTGGATCAGGCACTATCGGGTCTTATAACAGTGCTCGAGGATAAAGAGTATGTGGTTACTTTACGCGAAAAAATGAACGATACCAAGAAAGTTGCCAAGTTTTACAACCACGACCTCCTTCTAGCTAAAAAGTAAAACGCTGTTGCCACTTGTCTGCCCTTGGAGCGAGCTTTGCCACCCTGGACAATGAATTACCTTATGTCCGTGCGATTCAAAATTTTGAATCCATCCACAACAGCTTCACAGAGAAAATCCTCCAATTGGCTCTGATCTTCTTTTGTTTGAGCTTTATAGAGATAGGTGTAGTAAAGCTGTTTTTGTTCTTGTCGAATAATGGCAGGAGCGAAATTTGAACTAAGTAGCATTGCATTCATAAGGAGACGACCAACACGGCCATTACCATCCCCGAATGGATGGATCTGTTCAAACTTACTATGAACGCTGGCCGACAAAGCGATAATATCTTTTGTTTTTGGAGTTATACGAGCCATAACTTCTGGTATTAGTTTTGGAACACTCACATAATTCGCTGTTGGCAAATTAACACCGGTGATTCTGACACCATGATTGCGATATACCCCAGCATCCGGGCAGACACCGTTCATGAGAATGCTATGGAGTTTAAGCACGAGAGCCTCGTCAACTTTTTCTTTCTTAGTGATATGATTAAATAAGTAATTCAAAGCCGTCTGATGGTTTTTTGCTTCAAGCTGTTCAGTCAGACTCTTATTCGGTAAAGCGGCATTGTCAAAAAGAATAGCGGCAGTATCAGGTTCAGTAAGAGTACTGCCTTCAATACTGTTGCTGTGATAAGTAAGCTTCAAAATAAACTGATCACGAATATCTGGATTAGCCAAAATTTCATTTATAACACTTTTATGTTTTCCAGACTTTTGCCCCAGGGCTTGTTTTTTCGCTATCAGCTGATCAGATGGAATTGTTTTCTGTCCGGTTACTTCCAAAAAAAGCTCATCAATGGAAACCTGCATTTTTGCTCGGGGGTTGGATTTGCCGGTCCACCAACTGTTGAAAGCGGCAAAAGAAACGCCAAACCTTAGAGCCAGCTTGGTCTGAGTTAGCCCCAACATCCTTTGAATTATCTCCAATTTTTGACGAGTATTCATATAATTAATTTAATTTATAATGGATATCTACTATATTACCAAACTTTATAAAGTTCTGCAAAATGATATAACTTTATAAAGTTATAAATATAGAAAATTAACAGCATAAAAATAGGCAATAAAAAAACAGTGCCGGATTGTGCCTGCATCATAATTATGATCGGAGTTAGAATTACGCTTTTTCTTACACACAATAAGCCCTTTCTTATAACTGGGGTGGCCAGAGAGAATTGAACTCTCGATACCGGTTCCACAAACCGGAGTTTTACCACTAAACTATGGCCACCATATTACTCGTACGTTGGGGCGCTCTCCTTTATACCAGACTTGTAGTTTGAAAGTCTAGCTAAAGCATATAAAATGCTAGACAAGCGATTCAGATATTTCATGGAAAACTCATTTACCTTTCGCCAGTCTTCTTTTATCTTACCATCTATTCCAACGGGTTCCCTAACCTCCACCACCCTTCTCTCAGCTCTTCTGGCTAATGTCCGAGAAACATCCAAGAGTGTTGCTAATCTAGTACCACCGGAAATAAAAAAGGTGGTAATCGGCGGTAAATCTTTTTCAATAGTGTTGATAATATCTTCCATCCAGACAATCTTTTCCGGTTTGATACTCTTGAGAGTCCCGGCAACTTCAGCTTGGATAATAAAAAGACCCTCTTGGAGTTCGTGAATAATGTGCTCAAAAGATGGATGCTCACTTCCAACGTATAATCCTCGCCTTTTGGCTTCCACCTTGGCTAATCCAAGAAAGGAATTGACCTCATCTAGTGATCCCAGAGCTTCAGCTACAGGAGAAGCCTTGGAAATCCTTTTTCCTTGTTCAGTATCAAATATTCTGGTGGTTCCACCATCTCCTTTGCCAGTAAATAGAGCCATGGCCAGAAGACTACCACGAAATCAGGCTCTTGAGGAGTTTTCGAAAGTTATATAAGTTATACCAGAAGGGGTTAACCACTAGATCAAAAAAATCTCCATGCTTTAGTTCTCGTCCACCAAATTTCTTCTTGAAGAGAGTTAGACCCTCCCAACCGTGATATTTGCCCTCCTTGTCGGAAACTCCACCAAAACTATACACCCGACAACCTCTTTCCTTAGCTTTCATAATTGATTTCCATTGAGCCAAGTATGCTGGCATCTTTTTATCCTCTTCCCGACTAGATGCCCCAAAGACATAGTTAGCGGTTTGACCAGAAATTATAATCAGATTTACAACTAAGACCTTATCTCCATCCTTAGCGAGAACCAAATAAGCATACTCGCTTTTGAGATTTTCAAAAATACTTTTGTAGTAATCTTTTACATGCAGACTAAAACCATTTCTTTCTGCTGTTTCAGACATTAGTCGGTAGAAATCTTCAAAGTAATCCTTGAAGTTTTCTTCAACAAACTCGATCTTAATACCTTCATGTTCTCCCAAGCGAATAGAGTATCGAGTCTTCTTCTTCCGAGCCATTAACATTTCCTCCTCACTTCCTTCAAGATCCAAAACCCATTCTAGTCTTGGTTGGAAATAGGCAGAGTGATATGTGTATCCAGGTGCCTTCTTAAAAAACTTCGCAATGTCTTCACTTGCCGGAGTGAAGTCAACCCTAACAAAAACAGCCTGTTCTTCCTTAGCAATTCTTTTTAGCTCTTTTTTAATAAATAACAATAATTCATCAGAGTATTCTTTAACCATCGGACCATACGGAATGTATAGATAACTTCTACTACCTATTAGTGGGTACTTAACAATTTGAAAGTAGGCCACCGGCTCTCCATCCTCAATCACAAAGCTCCTGACTTTTCGTCCCAAGGCTTCCTGCCAAGTGCCATAGAAAGGCATCTGGGTGAAAGGTATTTCTTGGAAAAGAGTGTTTGAGTTGAAATCTTGGCTTTCTTCTATTTCTCGTATTTGGAGAGTTTCCATTTTGGTAAGTTTAGCATTTTTACAAGTGGTGTGCAGAGGGGGAATCGAACCCCCACGTCCTATGGACACACGCCCCTCAAGCGTGCCGGTCTACCAATTTCCGCACCTGCACATCAAATCTTCTCGCCCATTATGCTTAAAGCTTTTATTAAT
>Ga0210057_1001584_pt1 | contig 34239 bp, 33 predicted proteins | sample CryGeyCG2114_010_2_FD_183968 | JGI IMG/M metagenome (GOLD analysis project Ga0210057, IMG submission 183968) | Groundwater microbial communities from aquifer - Crystal Geyser CG10_big_fil_rev_8/21/14_0.10 (SPAdes) (version 2) | ecosystem: Environmental > Aquatic > Deep subsurface > Groundwater ... | reverse complement strand
CCCCGCCATAGGCGGGGCCAAAGTACAAGGCCACGAAAGTCCCAAGGATCAAAACCCAAGTTCCCTGGGAACTCCCTCGAGAGCGAGGCCGAGGCCAGGGTCGGCATAAAAGGGATCCCAGTAGCGGTCGACGCGGAGACCAGCGGCAACCCAGTAGACATACAGCGGTCCGGCCTCGGAAAGAGTCTCGGTCCGCACCCAACCGGCTGCCCACAATTTTCTGCCACCAATAACAGAAAGATTACCGAGGAGGGCAGTAGAAGTAACAGCGGAAATAGTCAGGCCCGAATTTTGGGCCGCTTTTTGCTGATCTTCCCAGTTATGGGTGGTCGACCAGACCGGCAGTTCGTAGCTGATTTTCCAGATTGGCTGGCTGACAGCTGGCTCTCTAGCCCATGGTTCGGCTTGATAGATAAACCAGTTATCGTAGAAGATGTTCTGCCGGATTTTGCCCGGCCTCACACCATCATGGCCTATTCCCCACCAGCCGCATTGGTTGACCAGGCAAGTTGGCTTGTCAGCCACTTGTGGCAAAGCCAGCCAGAGGATGGGAAAGGTATTCCATTCTGGTGTCTGGCAGAGGGCTACTATTTGTCTCATCTGATCGGGCGTCCAGGGAATCGGCGGCATCAGTTGACTACACCAACCGGACTCCAGCCCCAGCGGATTTTCGCCTTTGGGACCAAGGAAGGCCTTCTCGATCTCGGCCGGGCCGATGACGAAAAGACCTTCAATCGCCCTGCACTGAACCAGTGGATCAGAAAGACCGATGACGTCTTGAGGCCGGACTTTGCCAGACAAAATCAGATCCACTGCCTGCCTGACTTGTTCCGCCTCCAGCCAACCCGGTATCGGCACCCATTCCTTACACCCTTTCCGAACACACTCGACGTGGAGAACGCCATCAATTATTCTGGCGATCTCGCGGCTACACTTTGGGTGTAGCACTTCACGAACTTCAGAACCAACTCCGGAGCCTGCGGTTTGGATGGTCCCAGCCATTCTAACCGTCTCCTCCTTGCGGTCTTTCCCGCCGTCTTTGGATTTTCAAGGGACACCCCTTGAAGTTACTTATATAATAGCACAAATGGTGGTTTATGTCAAGAGTTCTATAATTTATTTTTGTACATATTTTGCGAACGCCTCAATAAGTACAAAAATTGTACAAAAATATGCGATAGCATAAAGATGTACAAACTTTTGAGAACTTAAGAAGCGAGAAAGAGAATGAGTATAATATCTATAATAATTTTCAATTTTTAATTTCTAATTATCAATAAATTTTCAATGATTAAATTTTCAAACTGTCTGAAAATGTTCGCCTTGGGCGAAGATTTCTTCCATCCAATGGTGGATCAAATTGATAAATTGTTAAATTCAATGAAAATTGTAAAATTGAGAATTGTAAATTTATTTATTTGCATTATATCTCTGCCATGCTTCAATGAAAGGTATCAGTTCCCCATTTAATACTTTATCCGGATTGGATGATTCAAAGTTAGTCCGGTGGTCTTTGACCATTTTGTAGGGATGCAGGACATAAGAACGGATTTGGTTGCCCCAAGCAGCCGATTGCACCTCTCCCCTGATTTGGCGAATTTCTGCCACATGCTGGGCTTTTTGTAATGCCACCAGCCGGGAAACCAACACTTTCATGGCTGTGGCTTTATTCTGCAGTTGACTTCTTTCATTCTGACAAGAAACAACTATCTTGGTTAGTAAATGGGTAATTCGGACGGCTGAATCAGTTGTATTAACCCCTTGACCGCCATGGCCCCGGGAACGATAAACATCAACCCTAATTTCATCAGGTTTGATTTCCACTTGGTCGGCCTCTTTTATCTCCGGCACAATTTCCACCAGGGCAAAGGAGGTATGACGGGCGTGATCAGCGTCAAAGGGAGAAAGCCGAACTAAACGATGAACCCCGGCCTCGCCTTTCAAAATCCCAAAAGCATAAGGACCAGTAATTTTAATGGTAGCGGATTTGACGCCGGCCTCCTCCCCTGAGGAAACCTCTAAAACCTGGTATTGAAAACCCTCATTTTGGCTAAAACGTTCATACATCCGCAAAAGCATTTCTGCCCAATCCTGGCTTTCTGTCCCGCCGGCCCCGGCGTGGATGGATAAAAGCGCCGGCTGTTCATCATATTCCCCAGTAAATGTGGCCTGCAGTTCCAATTTCTCCAACTCCCCTTCTGTCTCCACCCCCTTAAAATGTCGCACAATATTATTGAGCTGGGAGAGTTGGGCAGTGATGGCCTGCGCCTTTTCCTTATCACGCCAAAAATCAGCAGATTCCATTTCTTTCTGAATCTCCTGTATTCTTTTTTCCTTCTCCCCTATCTTCAGTTTTTCGTATAAGTTTTGTTTACGGGTCTCTAAATCCATATTTCCTTTCCTTATCTTACCACAAACCAAAAGGAGCCTCTACGGCTCCTTTTGGAAAACTACTTAAGTTTTTTTCAGAACTCTTTGGTCAAAAGGACTTCGGCCAAAGCATCTTTTTGCTTGCGTTTCAGATAACCGGCAACTGATACCATAAAGGCGGAGAAACTGCCGAATATACCTGCTCCAGCGCCTGTTGGAGGCAAAACTGGTTGGGATGGAGGAACGCCAGAAATAGCAATAGTTGTCAGGGCCTGGGCAGAAATTGGCTTCAATAAATCGCTCCAGATATAACCTTTGTTAACCAGTTGGGCACCATTGGCTAAACCGGTATCAGTTTTAACTTGTAAAAGCACATAACCTTCCTCGCCTGGATTTAAATCACCAATCGCAATACCATTTTGGACTATACCGTCAGCAGTCATCACTTGACCGCGAAGGTATAATTTGGCAGTACCAGTCAAATATTTAACATTGGCTGGTAAAACATCCTGTAAAACTACCCCTGTGGCTAGACCCTGTCCGACATTTTTAAACCAAACCTTATACTCCAATGTCTCACCAGGAATGGCGGAATTGGATAAAGTGAAGTTTTGCTCATTTCTGGAAACATTTCTAACCAATTTTTGGATGTTCAAAGAAGGGGGTAAAGGTGTTGGTTGAGCGATGCCGACAGAAACCGCATTGCCGTAGATATTAACCATTAAGAAGTCACCACCTGTGGGAAGTGGAGATTTAACCTTAACATCAAAGGTATTGGTAATGGTTTGACCAGCATTGATAGTGGTTTGCGACCATTTAATCACACCAGCCACAACTTCCGCGCCATTGGTATTAGTGACATTAGCGTATTCCAAGATATCAGAAATGTCATCAGAAACTGTGTAAGCGGTGGAAGTATTGCCAGTGTTACCAGTTTTTAGAGTATATTTGATAACATCACCGGCATTGGCCAAAATAGTTGTGGCATCGCGGTTTTGAGTGACATTGAAAGCAGATTTAAACTGGGTAATAGAAACAGAAGGTGGCTCCAGGGCGACATTAATAACATTACCATAAACATTGCTCATCATAATATCGCCATTGGCTGGCCAGTCATTATAACCTTTAACAGTCACTTTGAAGTTTTTAGTCAAGGTTTGACCGGCATTGATATTGGCGACTGGATAGGAAATAGTGCCGTTGGATAATGTGCCACCACCGTTATCGGTTAAAGTGGCATATTCCAAAATATCAGCGATATTGTCAGAAGTAATATAGTTTTCGGCATTACCTTGACCAGTATTTTGAGTTTTTAGCGAATACACAATAACATCACCTGGTTTGGCTCGAACTGCCATAGCATCAACATTTTGGGTTTGGTTTTGAGCTGATTTTGACAAAACCAGATTGGCAGGAGGAGGCGGAGAAATAGTAATTGAAGTGCTAGCTAAATCTGTAACCGCTGGCGCATTATCAGCAGAAAAAGTGGCGCTATTAACAGCATTATAAGTGCCAACTGCTAAATCAGATTTAACAGTGGCTTTTAGAGTAATTGAACCAGTGGCGCCAGCGTTTAAATTGCCCAAATTCCAGACAATATTGCCATTGGAAAAAGCAGGGGTTGGGGTGGCAGAAGTATAAGTAACTTCAGCTGGAAGAGTATCAACCATCTTAGCATTCAAGGCCTGACCATCGCCAATATTTTTATAATTAATGGTATAGGTTAAAAGATCACCTTTGGTGGCAGTGGCTTTGTCAACATCTTTAGTTATGCTAAGGGCGGGTTTGGTTTCAGCCACTAATTTTGTCTGGAAAGTAACAAAACCACGATATTCCCAACAACCTTGGATATTGCCGATATTGACTCCTGTTGCACTGATTACACCATCAGGCAAGGGGGTTTGTTTATCAAAATTATCCGGTTTGCTGGGATCAGACAAAGTCCAAAGTTTACTGGTGCCTGGTACATATTCCAGTTTGAAATTTTTAGGCAAATCTTTGATGTTAACTGTATCAGCCACGGTTGGCACGCCATCAGCATTAAGGTAAGCAGTGGCTTTGTGAGAAGTGGCATAGGCAGTTGATAGTTCAACACGAACTTTGGTGTTGAAAGCAACTGTTCCTTCGGAAGCGTTATGGAAATAAACGCGAAACTTAACTAAATCATTGGCTTGGGCATTGGGAATAGATAAGGGGTCGGTAAAGTCAATTGACTGACTTGCCCCCTGCCAGCCGGCTTTTAAGAAATCCTGTTCGCCAGTGAAAACATTAAATTCCGGCAAGGTATTGGCTGAGACAGTGGCAATTTGACCAGTCAAAGCAATAAATGAGGCCACTGCCAAAACAGCCCAAAGCTTTTTGGGCTTAGAAATTGTTTGTACGACCTGTTTTGTTTTGGAAAGAAAGGAAGATAGAATGTTCATTTGCAACTCCTTATTTTTTTATTATTTTATTATTTGTTGCATCCACCGCAGCATCCTGGATGAAACACGAACGAATAGTTCGAGTGAAATACCAAGAGCGTAGGTGGACTTTTCCTTATGCCTCTGCCTTCACTGTTATTATTAAAGGCAGGGGGAAAGGCCCCGCCCCATCCGCTTTCGGCGGAGGGGCGGGGGTAGATCATGGGATCGGTCTAGACTCCGCCAGCTGGCGGACTAGAAGGCGATCCCGACTTTCAAGCCGAGTTCTGGCCTGTCGCCTATGGCGACAACTCGGCCTGAAATGGTAGTACGGTCAGATAGACGGACATCCTTTGCCTGGAGGCTCAGGATATCCTTGCCGAACAAGGCAGAAAGGTGACGGTCCTGGAAGCCCAGTAGCATCATGCCGGTCGGCGACTGGGAAAAACTAATATGACCGAAACCGAGCCGGTAGCCACCGCCCTGAAAGGCAGTGACGTCCCATTGATCGGTCCGAGTCTCCAGTGCCCAACGGTTGCCGGCGCGGACAATGGCGAGGAGACCAAGTGACAGACGCGCCTTATCCAAACCAAGTGAAAGTTGAGCGTCACCAACCCTAGTCTGAACAAGGGCATCACCAACACCAGGTCCACCAGGATGTGCCGCCAGGTAATAGGGACACGTCAGATAGTGGGCATCCAACTGGACATTAACTTCAGTCCAGTTGTTCCCCCGGAAGTACCACCTAGGATCGTCCTCATGGAGCCGGTCGCCGTAGACCTCCACACTGTGGGATTCCCAATAAGGACAGGGTTTCCCATACTCAGGCTGGGGAGGCGGCGGAGGCGGGGGGGGAGGCGGAACGACGACATCTTGATCGACATTGACCTCCCATGGCTTAAACAGGAGCGCCAAGATCACCGCGCCACCGATGTACTCCATGGTGTGGTCCTTGTGTTTCTCCACAGCGACCTGGACTGCTGGTCTAGGAGCTCCAGGCGGGCCTTGGGATCCGGGAGGACCAGCTGGTCCCTGGGGACCAGGAGGACCTTGCGGCCCAACAGGACCCTGGAACCAGTCCGGATGCTCCTGGCGTAGCAAAGTCAATGCATCTTTATATGCCTGCATCTTCGCTTCGCCATCAGCTCGACTGGCTTCGGCAATCGCCTGCTCCATGGCGTCGACTCTCTTGGCCAGTTCGGCCACTTGCGGGTCAAGACGTCCAATGGAAGTAAGCGCCGCTTGTCTCCGAACCATCAATTCCTGGAAGTAGGGATCCGACTGGAGCTCCGCCATTGTGGCGGCAATGATCCTCCGAATCCGAGCCAGTTGGGCGCGTTTGTTACTCACCCGATCTGGGTAAGTCCCACAGCGCTCCCCGGGAGTCGTAACCGCCTGAATAGCGGACAAAATCTCTCGGCATTGGGCAAGGTACATCGCACGGACTTCGTCGTTGTCGAACTGTAGAATGTTCATTATCATGCTGTCGACAACGACACCCAAACACATCAATTCGGTTTGGGTCTCTTCATCAGCTGCTGCCACCGTTCCCTCAGTGTAGGAGAGCAGATGGTAACCGATGTAAATCAACTCTCTCTTGCCCGGACGTTCCAAATGGAGTTTGCCATCCGGTTCTCCCGCCAACATCCCTCGGCCGTAAAGCGCCCAAACATACGGAAGTATGTGGGCGTCAGTCGCCGGATTGATGTCGGGGAAAACACGAACCAGATAGTTAACCCGCTCCTCCTCCAAGGGAGGAAGATCGGGCACGGGCACGATGGCATCACTGGGGATTCCCAGCTCTGCCGCCACCTTCTGGGCCTGCTCCACGTTGAGCGAGCCCACTTGGGCGTGTGATATCGATGGCATCAAGATCAACACCAACAGTAGAATCCACCATGTCTGACGCATTTTTGCGTCCCTCCTTTTTTTGTTTATCGCTACCCGGGGCCAGTCCGGGTTTGAATTGTGAGGTACAATAGTGGGACTTTTTAGGATTTGAACCTTCAAGTTCCAGAGCCTGCCCGCCGAAGCCTCGGCGAAGGAGGGTGCTCGCCAACCGCGAGACCAAGTGGAAACCACTTTTTTGGCTGACGAGCAGAATCCTGACTAAGACAAGGTCTTGGCTAGGACCATACACTCCTTGATGCATGGTCCTAGCCAGGGAGAGGGAAGGAGGGGCAATCCGCTTAAAATTTATGCGGAACTCTCCACACTCCCCAGCCAGGATGCTACTCACCAGAAGACAAAAAACACCACCTCCTGCGTGATGTTTTGTAATTATTTTAACTTACTCTAACGTAACACAATACTATAGCATAAATCTCTAATTTTGTCAAGACCCGAACGACGTTCGAGACGCAGATCCCGTTAAATAACACGAAGCGGAACGCGAATGAATAATTCGATGTGGAGCATTCGAGTTATGTTGCGGGGTCAAGACTTTATTGACTTTTGGGCAAAACCCGAGGTCCAGCTTTGGTATCTTCTACCATATAATGCTTATTTTCGATCTCTTTTCTCACTTTATCTGCCCCGGCAAAATCACCCTTTTTGCGAAGTTCCCCTCTTTCCCTTGCTAACTTCTCAATCTCCTGCGGGATATCAATTTTTTCTTCCCCCAGTTTCAAACCAAAAACACGATCTAACTCAATAATCATCTTGGCAATAGGGGGTGAAAAGGCCTCTTTTTGGGAAACTTGGGCAAAGTAGCTAAAAAGAATAGATAAGGCCTGGGGTGTATTTAGATTATCAAAGAAAGCGCTTTCAATCTTTCCTTTGATCTTCTCATCAGCTGGACCCTCTTTGCCGGCCAAACAGCGAGCAGTAAAATCGCGCAAATTTTGTAGGCCATTTTTGGCTGATTGTAGTGCCTCCCAAGTGAAATTCATCTTGCTTCTATAATGGCTTTGTAAGCACAAAAAGCGAAAATCTAAGGCCGAAAAGCCTTTTTTCTCCAAATCCTTCAATGTATAAACATTGCCCTCGGATTTGGCCATTTTTTTACCATCTACTAAAAGATGCTCGCTGTGCAACCAATATCTAACAAATTTCTTACCCGTATAGGCCTCGGATTGGGCGATCTCGTTTTCATGATGGGGAAAAATATTGTCTACTCCACCAGTATGAATATCAATTTGCTCGCCTAAATGTTTCATTATCATAGCCGAACATTCAATATGCCACCCTGGCCGACCATCGGGCAAATCTGGATCTTTTTTCCAGAGGGCAAAATCGGTTGGATTTTCTTTGTCATATTCATCAACCGCAACCCTCGCGCCCGGCTTAATCCCCTTTTTGTCCAGTTTGGACAAAGCACCATAACCGGGAAATTTTTCAATGGAAAAATAAATACCGTCTTGCGCTTTATAGGCGTAGCCCTTTTTCAAAAGTCCCGCAATAATTTTTTTCATCCAGTCAAAATTTTCGCTGGCTCTTGGGTATAAATCTGCTTTGCCAATATTTAATTTTGCTAAATCCTGGAAAAATTCCTTTTCATAAAATTGGGTAAACTCTTCAAGTGTCTTACCAGATTTTTTAGCCCCGGCAATAGTTTTGTCATCGATGTCGGTGACATTCATCACCCATTTAACTTGATAACCGGCTGATTTCAATACCCGCACCAAAATATCCTCAAAAAGATAGGTACGAAAATTGCCAATGTGAGCATAGTCATAAACAGTTGGCCCGCAGGTATATAAAAGAACACTTTTATCGGAAAGTGGAGAAAAAGCTTCCTTTTTACGGGAAAGTGTATTATAAAAAAATAACTTCATTGTTTTCCTTTGGAAAATAATTTTATTTTAATTGCTTAGGTTTCCTCATCCATATCATCTAAAATTTCTTCTGGTTCTTCCTCTCCTATCATCTTCTTGGGATAGGTCTGGGGATTTTTTGATGGCTCATCTACCGCCAAATTTTCCAAAGGGGTGTTGCAATGAGGACACATCCCAGGAGAGGAATCCTCATATTGACAGTCAGGGCAAAAATATTTAGCCATATTTTCCCTCCTATATAATTAATTTTAAACTATTTAATGTTTCAAACTGGAAATCGTGATTTGTTTAGTCATTAATCATTAGATAATTTAGTCATTGTCGCTAAAAGCGACTAATAGTCTTTTCTTCCTTCCAGTGCCCGGGATAAGGTTACCTCGTCAGCATATTCCAGATCGCCGCCAACCGGCAACCCTCGAGCAATCCGGGTGATTTTAATCTTGAAAGGTTTTAGCCGTTGCCAGATATACATGGCGGTTGCCTCACCCTCTAAATCAGGGTTGGTAGCTAAAACTATCTCTTTAATATTTTCGTTAGAAAATTCATCTTTAGATATATTATCTTTATTCTTTTTCAGTCGGTCAAGTAAGCTGTCAATTTCAAGATTCTCTGGCCCCATATCATTTATTGGGGAAATCGCTCCGCCTAAAACATGATAAACCCCCTTCCAACCGGCTTTTTCCAGTGCCACAACATCTAATGGTTCCTCTACCACCAAGAGCATTCTTTTGTCTCTTTTGGGATTATCGCAGATAGCACAAGGGTCACGCTCGGCAATATTATGGCAAAGCGAACATTTAGTTAATTTTTTCTTTAAATTGAAAACTGCATCGGCAAAAAAGGCAACCTTATCAGAAGGCTGAGACAAAAGATAAAAAACTAATCGGCTGGCCGTTTTGGGGCCGATACCGGGAAGCGTGGAAAATTGATCAATTAGGTTTTGAACTGAAGCGGGTAGGTTCATAATATAATTAAAAATTCAAAGTTAAAAATTTAAAATTATAATTTTGCATTTTGGAAATTCTTTAGAATTTTGTCGCTTTAGTGAATATTTTTGATTTTTGCATTAGCATCAGGCTTGGTTGGGTCCTGCCAACTGCCCCATTTACACTTGGGATAGGCACTGCAACCCCAAAATTTTTTACCTTTTCTGGTTTTTCTCTCAATAACATTACCTTCTTTGCAATCCGGACATTTCATACCGGTTGAATTAATTAATTGCTGGGTATAACGACAATCAGGAAAACCACTGCAGGCTAAAAAGTGACCGAAACGGGAAAGGCGAATAACCAATGGTTTTTGGCATTTGGGGCAGATTTTATCTGTTTTTTTCTCAACTTCCTTACTTTTTTTTACTTCTTTTTCCTTGATAGTTAATTTTTTCTCAAAGGGAGGATAAAACTCTTTCATTACCGTTAGATAATCTCTTTTGCCATTAGCAATCTCATCTAATTTATCCTCCATCTGGGCGGTAAAATCAATATCAACAATTTCAGGAAAATGTTTAACCAAAAGATCAGTGACAATTGTTCCAACTTCTTGGGGATAAAATCTCCCCTGCTCTAATCTTACATATCCCCGCTCCATAACAGTTGTGATAATCGGTGCGTAAGTCGATGGTCGGCCAATCCCAGCATCTTCCAGCGCCCGAATTAAAGAGGCTGTAGAATAACGGGAGGGTGGTTTGGTTTCTTTTTCCAGCGATTCCAGTTTAGAAAGATTGAGTTTATCGCCCTTGGACAGTGGCGGTAAAAATTTATCCTCATCGCCTCTTTTCCAAATTTTCCAAAAACCCTCAAATATGGTTTTTAAACTTTCTGCCCGGAAAATATATTGACCCGTCTCGCCTGGAGCGAGCCGAGGCGGGCCCGCACCAATCTCAACATTTCCTCTTTCCAAAATTGCCTCTTTCATCTGGCAGGCAACAGCTCTTCTCCAAATTAAATCATAGAGTTTTTTATGGTGAGGCGTGGGAAACTTTTGCCCTTCTGGTTCATTTTGGGCAAAAGTCGGCCGAATTGCCTCATGGGCTTCTTGGGCTAACCGGCTTTTTGTTTTATATGCTCGAGGCGTTGTCGGTAGATATTTTTCTCCTATTTTTTCCTTGATGTATTTACGAATGGAATTGATGGCCAATGAAGAAAGCTTTACCGAGTCAGTTCTCATATAAGTAATTTTGCCTTCTTCGTACAAATCCTGAGCAATTTTCATCGTTTTACTAGCTGTAAAATGATGTTGATAATAGGCCTCTTGTTGAAGAGTCGAGGTGGTAAAAGGCGGATAAGGAAAACGCCGATCGACCTCTCTTTTAATCTCTTGGATCTGCCATTCACCTTTTTTTAAGTTTTCAATAATCTCGGCGACTTTTTTGGCGCTTTTCAGTTCCTCTTTCTTAAAATGTTTGCCATCAATAGCAACAAGGAGTGCTTTAAAATTCTTAGTTGGCTCTTCTTTATACAGAATGGCGACAATCTCAAAATATTTCTGGGAAAGGAAATTTTCTATTTCCCGCTCCCGATCAACAATTTGTCGGACTGCTACTGATTGTACTCGACCGGCCGAAAGCCCAGAGTAAACCTTTTTCCATAAAAAGGGCGAAAGCTTGTAGCCAACTAATCTATCCAACACTCGCCTTGCCTGCTGGGCTTCAACTAGATTTTCATTGATGCCACGGGGATTTTTGAGGGCATCTTCTATCGCCGGCTTGGTAATTTCGTGAAAAGTAATGCGTTTGATGACTGGTTTTGTCTTGCCCTCTAATCCAATAGCCTGAAGGATATGCCAGCCAATTGCTTCGCCCTCCCGGTCAAGATCAGTAGCAATAAAGAAATTATTAGTCCCCTTAATCTTGCTTTTAAGCAAATTTACTATTTTTCGACTTTTATCGGGAATTACATATTTTGGGGTAAAATCACCTTTAACATCCACTCCTAATTCTTTTTTGGGTAAATCCCGCACATGACCAAAAGAAGCCACTACTTCAAAATTTGAAGACAAAAATTGGCCGATTGTTCTGGCCTTAGCAGGAGACTCAACAACTACTAAATTTTTATCCATATTATCTCATTATATGATTTTTCCGTCTTTTAAACTATAAAATAACGTATTGATTGGCCCCAATGTTTTTTACTTTACCTTGCATTTCTAAAATTGTCAAAAGAGGCAAAAGTTCACTCATGGCCATTTTAGTTACCCGAGAAAGACCATCAATATGGAGTGGCTCACGGGACAAAAAGGATAAAATTTCCCGCTCTTTGGGACTCAAAAAACCAGCTATGACAGATTTAGGTTGATAGGGAATATTTAACTCATATAAAATATCCTGAGCTTGTGTAACTGGATGAGCGCCCATTTTCAGCAAATTATTAACTCCATAGGAGGTGGGCCGATAAATATCAGCCGGTATGGCAAAAACTTCTCGATTATAATCTAATGCTGCCCGGGCAGTCAGAAGTGTTCCTGATATTTGGGCTGCCTCAATTACCAAAACTCCTTTTGATATTCCTGCGATAATCCGGTTGCGGACGGCAAAATTGCCCGCCCAAACTTGGGTGCCTGGCGGATTTTCGCTGATGAGGAGTCCTCCCTTGGTAATAATTTCTTTAGCTAAAAATTGGTGGCAAGCAGGATAGATTTTATCAAGGCCACTTGGCAAAACAGCAATTGTTCGGCCACCTGCCTCCAAACAGACCTTATGGGCAAAACTGTCAATTCCCAGGGCCAAACCAGAAACAATAGTTACGTCATTCTCTGCCAGTTCTTTCGTAATTTCTTTAGTGACCTGTTGACCATAAGAAGAGTACTTGCGCGATCCGACAATGGCAATCGGTGCCTTATCCTCTGTTAAATCTCCCTGATAGTACAAAAGGGGCGGCAAATCAGGAATTTGTTTCAAAAGTTTCGGATATTCCTTGTCTTTGAAAGTTACAACATTAATATTCAACTTCTTGATTTTTTGCCATTCGGTCTCTGGAGAAATGGTTGCCTTTAATTCCTCTATCGCTTCAATTATTTCTTCCTTAACTTTCTTTTTGATCAAAATATGTTTTAGACTTTTCCAAAGTTTTTCCATACTGCCAAAGGCTTTGAGTAATTTTAAAAAAGTAATTGGACCAATATTAGGATTATGCTTTAAAGCTAACCAATATTTTAATTCTTCTTTTTGCATATTACTTTTAGAATAACACTAAAACCAAAAAGTTTTCCACAAAAAAATAGTTGACTATCAATTAATCTCAGATTATGTTAATTAGTGGAGGAGAAAAGGATGCAGGAGGGAAAAACAACCAAACCTTCCATCAAACATTCTTTTTTTCTATCTTTAGCCCCTGTATGGGGGCTCTTTTTGTAAAGGAGGAGTGTTCCTTGACAAATGAAAATGGTGTAGAACTTCTGAACTGCCGAGAAGGTCAATGGTCAAAACTTGAACCTCATACAAAATCAATTCCTTTTCAACCAACTCTTCATCATGGCTGGCCAAAGAAACAAGAAATTCTTCTTGCATTCCTTCTATCTCCCTTAGTCTGCATTTATTGGGAGGAGAGATCTGGCTGGCAAAGTCGTACGATAACTTGTCGAGAGTTCTTTGCTGGTATACGAGGACAAAATCATTTTGAACATGGCCCACCTGATTGGGTATGGCAAATCATTAATGATTTGCCTCCCAAACTCTTACCGGAGGAGACGCAGATTTATGCCACAAGCTGAGGAAGAAAAAAAACAATGGTCACTACCTTTTCCTGGCTGGCCCACGCATAGATTTACATCTCCCCTTCTTGATCCGCCACCTCCATACGATGACGAACCAACTGAAGAAAACTTGCACCAACCAACTGGTCCGCCCCATCCTAAGCAACTTTTCCTTCCCATCGATTAAACTATATGACCTGTTTCTTGCAAGCCCCGTACATGTGCTTGCACACTGTACGGGGCTTTTTTCTTTAGAAGACATTTTATCCCTTGACCCCGCTACAGCAACTTCCTGACTTAAATGAACTATCAGTCTCGGCTAGGCCGAGCCTAGACGGACGTTCAGTCACGTCGGAGCATTGTGTACGGGGTCTGCGGGGTGAAGTGAACTCTGTTCTACTTCACCCCTTGACAAACTCTTGACTTTATGGTATAATGGAAATATCTAAGATCAAAAAGGCATTGCACCTTATCTATCAGGGGCTAGTAAAGGGAAGATTGGTTGAAACAGGAGGGTTTTTTAGTCAATCTTCCCCTTACTGCGCCCCGGTCACAACCTACAAATTTAAGTGTATTTGAGGATGTTAAAACCCCGTACAGTAAAATGTACGGGGGTCCGGGGAGGCAGTGGAGGGGCAAAAAACGACGGGCTGGCCTTGTGCCGGCCTTTCGTTTTTTGGTATTATAGAAATAAAAGAAAGGAGGCGCTATGCCTAACCCAGAACAATTAGGACCTCGGATGGAAAAAGAACAAAAACCAACAATTTTTTTAGATTCAGTTTCCCAATGGATGAAACGACATCCAAATATCACAAAATTAGCTGGTGGAATGATTACCTCTATTGCTTTAGTACCGAGAGCTCAAATTGCTTGGGCCCAGGAGGCAACTACTGATCAACCCGTTAATCAAGCTCAGACAGAAATTCTTTCTCAAGAACAGTTACGGGCAAAAACCAGAGCACTCCAAGAGGCTGTTGTTGAAGTTCTTTCGCCAACTCGCATGACATCCCAAACACAACAATTACCAGATGGCACTACGACAACTACAAAAACAGTTGAAGTCCCTTCTCTCTTGGAACCGGTTAGAGCAATTAAAGATCCAGCTCAAAATCCGGAAAAGCCCGGAGTAACAATCCTCCAAGAAGATTTACAACAAGCTAATGAAAGATTTCAAAATCTAGGTTTTTCAGAAGAACAAATTAAACAAATTGCTGAAAAACTTGGCTATGATTTTACAACCATTGATGAAGCAACGAACCCAGATACTCCCATAGGACAAGCAATCGATGTAATAACAAAATGCTTGAATATGACCAGGGATCATGTTGATAAAATTGGAGTATCAGCGGATCAACTTGAACCAATTGAACAGTGGCTTATTCTGGAATTTTTTAAAACATCGATAGAAATAGAAATGGAACAACGACAGGCCTTGCCTTCCGAAGAACAGGCACCAATAGAAACTGCCGAAATTCCATCCCAAAATCAGTAAATTAATTTTTAGTCCCCTTATCCCTGTATCGCCACACCCATACTTCGGGCAGTTCCTTCAACAATTTTTTCAGCCGCCTCAATTGTTTTAGCATTAAGATCTGACATTTTAATCTGAGCAATTTTACGGATTGAGGCCCGCGATAAAGCCCCAACTCTTTCTTTGCCGGTCGTTGCGGCACCTTTTTCTAAATTTAATTCTTTTTTAATCATTTCTGCCACCGGCGGCTGCTTGACTATAAAATCAAAAGTTCTATCTTTATAAACAGTAATTTCCACTGGTAAAATTGTGCCAGATTTACTTTCAGTTTGGGCATTAAACTTCTGGCAAAAATCCATAATATTAACCCCGTGTTGACCCAAAGCCGGACCAACTGGTGGGGCTGGATTGGCTTGTCCTGCCGGGAGTTGTAATTTAATAACTGTCTGGATTTCTTTGGCCACGTTTCCTCACTTTAGTTCACAGCTCTTCACTTCAGTTCACGGCGAGTTCACTGCGAGCTGTTCAGAGTTAACTCAATTTATACTGAGCAGAGCGAAGTACTGCGAGCTGTTCGGTCAAATTTAAAGTTAAAAATTAAAAATTAAAAATTTTATTGATATCAATTTTGAGTTTTAAATTATAATTTTGAGTTTTGACTTTTGCATTTTGAATTATATTTACACTTTCTTTACTTGTAAAAAATCTAATGAAACTGGTGTTTCCCGACCAAACATAGAAACCAATACTTTAATCTTGCCTTTATCCTCATCAATATCTGTCACTGTTCCTTCAAATCCTTTCAGCGGGCCATCGATAATTCGCACTAAATCATTGATATCAACTTCAATTTTATAGCGTGGCTCCTCTACACCCATTCTCTTTTTAATCCGATCTACCTCTTGTGTTGAAATTGGAGTAGGTCGCACCCCCAACCCGATAAAACCAGTAACATTGGGAGTGTTTCTGACGACATACCAACTATCATCTGTTACAATCATATCAACCAAAACATAACCAGGGAAAATGCGTTTATCAACTGTTTTTCTTCGGCCATTTTTGATTTCAATTTGTTTTTCTTTCGGTACAATAACATCAAAAATTTGATTCTGCATACCTAAGGATTCGATTCTTTGTTTTAAATTATCTGCCACCTGCTCTTCATACCCAGCATAGGTATGAATAACATACCAGCCACGTTTACCCAATTGTTTTTGAGCCTTTAGCTGGCTTGCAATTTTAGTAGGTGTCTCTCCGCCAGTTGGCGGATTTATTTCTTTTTGTTCCATTTTTATTTTTTATTCCTCATTGTTTTTATCATTTTGATTTTTTATACTTTAAAACAATCAAGATTCTCATCGAAGGATTTTCTTACGGCGCTTTAATCAAAAAGATACGCACTAAATAACTTAATCCATAATCATAAGCGGCAAGGATCAACATACTAATCGAAACTGATATAATAACAATGCCGGTATGGGCAAACAAATTATGCCGTGTGGGCCAATTAACTCGCCGCATCTCCTGTATTACTTCAACAAACCAAGTTTTTGCTCTGTTAAACATCAGGCTATTTTCTCCACTAAAATTTTTGTTTTGACAGGTCTGAAACCTTTAAATCTTTTATAACGGGTTTTATTTTTAAACTTTAAAATTATTATTTTTGGTTTTTTAACTTCGCCAATAATTTTTATATGAACTTTTTTATCGGACAATAAATCTGGAATATTTTGTGTTTTTTCTTTAGTTTTAATTTTATCTACTTCAATAAATTGGCCTTCACGAACTAAATATTGTTTGCCACAAAGATTTACTGCCGCCACATCAGTATTCAAAGATTTTTTAACTTCTGTTTTCCGGGAAATTATTTTTAAGGGTATTTTTGTCTTTGCCATTTTTGAATCTACAAAGTTATCTTAACATAAATCCACTTAAATGTCAACCAAATTAATTAATCAAAACTAATCTTCTTATGGCGAATATAAATACTCTGTAATATCCCGGCACTAAGAAAAGCAGTAACCAAAGCTGTACCGCCATAAGAGACAAATGGTAATGGTAAACCAGTCACTGGCATAATCCCCAAATTCATACTGATATTAATTAGGATTTGGAAAAGCCAAAAAGTACCAATACCAATAGCAATAAATTGACCAAAGCGATCGCGAGCCAAAAAAGATATATTAAAAGTTCGCCAGATTAAAATTGCCAAAAGCAATAAAAGTATAAATGAACCAATAAAACCAGTTGCTTCGGCCCAGCCAGCATAGATGAAGTCAGTATGGGCAATTGGTAAAAAGTGAAGAATTGATTGACTCCCCTGCCCCAGTCCCTTCCCAATAATCCCACCAGCTCCAACCGCTACTTTTGATTGCAGGACATTATAACCTGCTCCATGAGGATCTAAAGCTGGATTGAAGAAATTTAAAATCCTTTGTTTCTGATAAATTCTTAAGAAAAACCAAAAAATTGGAGAAGCAATAAGAGTTATCCCAACCAATGCCCATTTATAAATTTTAGGTGCAGAAGAGTAAAAAAATAAAATAGCACAGATAATAAAAAGCATTAAAGCATTGCCAAAATTTGGTTGACGAAGAACCATAACAATTGGTATGGAAATAATTAAAAGAAATTTTAAGATTTCTCGCCAAGTAATAATTTCTTTTTCGGCAAAAAAACGGGCAACTATAATAATTAATATTATTTTAAAAATTTCTGAGGGTTGGAGCTGAAAAAAACCAAACTCTAACCATCGTGCTGATCCATAAATTTGTTTCCCAGTAATTAATACTACTAGAAGGAGAACAAAACCTATAAAATAAAGTGGCCAGGAAAAATCTTTTAATCGGCGATAATCAAAAAAAGAAAAAACAATCATTAAAACTAAACCAATTACTGCGAAGATTATTTGATTAAAAGCCAAATAATTTCTTCCTGTAAAAAAAGTAATTGTATAAATTGTCGCAATACCAGAAGTTGCCAAAAGTATGGGTATAAAATATAAACTCCAATCAAAACTACGGGGTAACGCTGGAAATTTAATTTTCACCTATTGACTCCTAACCAAATTTTTTTGCCCACAATTTCTACTTCTTTTTCAAAAGATCCATCTAGGCTCGGCCTAGCCGAGACTGATACTTTTTCTATTTTGCTAGATATCAAACAATTCGTGGCATTGCTTATTTCACGCTCGTATTTTGACAATATCCGATTGATATTTTTATCTTCTGTTTTATATAATAATTTAATTTTATCAGTTGGCGCAAAACCGGCGCCTTTCCTTAAATCTTGAATATTGCGAATTATCTCCCGCACCATTCCTTCTTCTAATAACTGGGGTGTAATTTTTGTCTCTAATTTTACTTCCGCCCTACCTCCCTTTTGCCAAACTACTTTTTTGATATTAATCTCCTGGGCCAAAATATCCAGAAGTTGCCCAGAGTATTCATTAGAGGAAATAATAGTCAGCAGTGCTAAGGGTTGACGAACTTTAATATTACTTTGGGCCCGTTGTGCCAATGCCATTGTGGCAAATAACCTTATTTCTTCCATTTGCTTCTCTAAATCCAAATTGATTAAACTCTGGTCAACTTTTGGCCAATCACAAAGATGGATCGATTTCGGCAAATCAGAACTTGGCCAGTTTTTCTGTAGCCTTTGATAAATTTCCTCTGATAAAAAGGGCATAAATGGTGCAATAATCTTACAAGCTTCCAAAAGAGATTGATATAAAGTCTTGAAAAAAGCTAGATCTTGGCGTTTGCGGGAGCGACGTAGATACCATAATGATAAATCGTTGATAAATTTCTCATATACACGACTTGCATCAGTCAATTTATAATCATCCATAAATTTTGTAGTTTGAGCGATAGTTTGATTTAGGCGAGACAGAATCCATTTATCTAAAATAGTCGGGTTGGACTCTTGATTTTGCCAATTAATTTCTTTGCCATAATTTTCTAAATATAGATAGCAGTTGTAAAAAATTGAAATAACTTTTTGATATTCCTCTGCCACTTCTTTAGCTGAAAAACGATAATCCTCACCAATTTGGGTTGAAGAAAAGAGAAATTGTCGCAGGGCATCAGCTCCATATTGATTAAAAATCTCAAAAGGTTGGGGATAATTGCGTAATTTTTTAGAAAGTTTCCTCCCCTTTTCATCCAAAATTAAACCATTAACAACAGCATTTTTATAGGCAGGGGAATCAAATAAAACAGTTGAAATAACAAGCAGAGTATAAAACCAACCGCGGGTTTGATCTAAACCTTCAGCAATAAAATCTGCCGGATAAAAATTCTTAATTATTTCTTTGTGCTCGAACGGATAATGCCATTGGGCATAAGGAACACAACCAGATTCGAACCAGCAATCAAATACTTCTGGTGTTCTTTTCATTTTGCCGCCGCAGGAACAATCTAAGGTGATTTGATCAATAAATGGCCTGTGAAGATCAAATCTGGCTAAGATTTTCAATGCTTTTTTTGATTGGACGCAGCGCATCTCTCCACACTTTTCACAAATCCAAATTGGTAAAGGGGCGCCCCAATAGCGATTTCTGGAAAGCGCCCAATCTTTTGCCGCTTTTAACCATCTGCCAAATCTTCCCTCTTTAAGATGAGATGGGAGCCAATTAATTTTTTTATTATTGGAAACCAATTTATCGACAATATCTGTTACCTTAATAAACCAAGTAGGATAGGTCATATAAATTAAGGGCGACTCACAACGCCAACAAAAAGGATAAGTATGGTTAATCGTTTCTTGGAAAGCTAAAAGTTTCTCCTTTTCAAGAGCGCTTTCAATATCTTCATCGGCCTGTTTGATAAATTTCCCCTCTCCGGGAATATTGAGTCCTTTAATGATTTTGCCTTCCCCGTTAACAGTTAAAACTATTGGCAATGGGATTTTTTTAGATAGATTAAAATCATCTTCACCAAAAGCCGGCGCAATATGCACTATGCCAGTTCCCTCATCTAATGAAACAAAATCTGCTGGATAAATTTTAAAGGCGTTTTCCATTACTTCTTCTGTAATTTCAGGTTTAATTTTAACTAAATCTAACTTGAATAAAGGCTCGTATTCCAAACCCCGCAATTGCCTAACTGATATTTCTTTTTCCAGTTTCAATTTTCTGCGCAACTGATTAGGTAAAGATTTAAATAAATCTTTTGCTAAAATAAATCGTTCCTCTCCGTTCGTATAAATAGCATATTTGATATTTTCACCTATAGCTAAGGCAATATTAGCCGGCAGGGTCCAAGGAGTTGTTGTCCAGACAAGGAAGAAAGAATTTTTGAATTTAGAATTAAGAACTTTGAATTTTATATATATTGATGGATCTTCTACGTCTCTATATCCTTGATTGACTTCAAAATTTGATAGTGGTGTTTGGCAACGAGGACAATAAGCAACAATTTTGAAATCTTTATAAACTAAATGTTTTTCCCAAATTTGACCAAAAACCCACCAAACGCTTTCAATATAATCATTCGATAAAGTTGTATAAGCATTTTTTGTATCAATCCAGCGACCAAGCCGAAGCATTGTTTTTTCCCAAACATCAACATAACGAAAAACACTCTCCTTTGCTTTCCTGTTAAATTGTTCAATGCCATACTCTTCAATCTCTTTTTTACCGGAAATTTTCAGTTCTTTCTCAATCTCATATTCCACAGGCAACCCATGACAATCCCAACCCGCCCGTCTTGGTACATAATATCCCTGCATTGTTTTATAGCGACAAAATAAATCTTTAACTGACATCGCTAAGAGATGGCCATAATGGGGCAGGCCATTGGCAAAAGGAGGGCCATCATAAAAAACAAAGGTTTTACCCTTCTCTCTATTTTTTAGACTTTTTTCAAAAATATTCTCTTTTTGCCAAAAAGCCAACAGTTTTTCTTCAATCTTTGACCAAAAATTATTCATTTAATTTCCCATCTAATGCTTTATTGACTAAAAAATCAGCATGTTTATTTTTTCGCCGTGGGATATGAGAAAAAGAAACTGCCCCACCCAAAGCCATAATTTTATCTCTAATTTGCCAAAAAAACGGCTTTAAGCTTGCTTCCTTAACTTTATATTTACCATTTAATTGATGAACAACCAACTCGGAATCTAAATAAATCTTTATCTCAATAGGTTTCTCACAAACTTCACCCACCTTTTCCAAACCAGCAATTACTGCCTGATATTCTGCTTTATTATTGGTTGACTGCCCTATCTTTTTGCCTTCTTCAAAAATCAGTTTATTCTGACTGTTAAAAACAGCATAACCAATAGCGGCGGGGCCTGGGTTGCCTCGCGCCCCACCATCACAAAAAAGAAAATATTTAGACACTCTAATTAATATCTTAAAGCAAAAAAATTATTCCTTCAACTGTCACTTGTACTTGAGTTCCCCTACTCCTGAATATAGGACAAAGTCGTAAAGATCCAAAATTGCACCGGAGTTTTTATCAATTTTTGCCACAATCCGGCGGGCTGTGTTACCAAAGTAGCCAGTTGATTCAATGGTAGTCGTGCCAGTATCTATATCGCCTGAGTAACCAGGCGCGTTCCTTAGACGATAATAAATATAACCGTTATCGCATGTTGGGTTATTGCCGGAAGCAAAAAGGCCACCCAGACCAGGTATAGTTTCATTGCCAATCAATGGTCTTACCTTTAATTTATATTTATAATCACCAACTTGGCTTGGCACGGAGATAATACGAGATGAGGAAGTAATATTTTCAACATTTTTGTCTAATTCCCTCTGAACTGATTGGGTGTCGTCATAACCAATTAATTTCCATTCCATACTGACTTTACAACCAGATACTTTGAAAACTTGGGTTGTCCAATCTAGGATAATATTTCTATTCTCATTAAATGTTACATCATATTCTTTGGATTTGTCTTTTTCCAAAAAAAGGCAATCATTGGAATAGGGATTGGTTATACTATTATATTCTCCAGCGCATTGAGAAGGATTTTTGCCAATTACATTTTCTCTGGAATAAATCTTCAAATCATAATAATAATGAGTCTTGTCCACAGGAAGTGGAATGGACCAATCAGGACGAATTTCGGCAGAGTTATTGTCTTGCCAACTGCCAGAAGCATCTCTTCCTCCCAAATCACGGCGTATCACATTATTGGGATTATCCTTATCATAAGCAGGCCAGGTAACATCTTTATCCGCCCGGTATCTAAAAAGTCCTTCTTCTAATCCTGCTTCAGCCGAATAATAGGCCATTTGGGATTCATAATAGGAAGTTTCGCTGTGAATTTCAGAAATCCGGGGCCGCAGGATACTAAAAATAATTGCTGCCAAAACAGTAATAAAAAGCATGGTAATGAGTATCGCCGAACCTTTTCTAAATTGTATTACATTGGTATACATCTTAATTGAATTTGATTATTTGCATCTTTATTAAACCAATATTGAGGATATTTTCTTGGAATGAAAATTGACGAATAAGAAAGTGGGGTATTTTTAACAGTTAAAACTGAAAGAGAGAATTTAACAAATGGCTGACGACAATACTGTGTTACTGGTGAACCAGAAGTTGTATCTGAAAAATCTGTCCCTACGCCTAAAAAATATAAATCTTGGATATTTACATCAGTTGAAGTTAAAGATAAAGTCAAAGTACAAATATTGCCTGAAACAGTCCCCTTTTTTATTGATTTGGTAGCCGGATTAAAACCATAACAAATATAATCTGATTGATCTTTTTCTTTAACCAAAATTATCCTGCCATACTCTAAATCAGTATTATTAATTACATTTTTAACCTCATCAGGTGCGCTTAAGGCACTAATGCCAACAATTTTTACCTCATCTGCCCCTCTTATATCCCGACCAATAATTTCCATGACCCGTCTTACTTGGGCATCCATCTCCCGCGTTTTTCTGTCATAGGTACCCGTTGATTTAATAAAACTATAAAAAAGTAAACCAACAATTAACATAACAGTAGCAAAAATTAAAGAGGCAATAATTAATTCAATTAAGGTAAAACCTTTTTCTCCAGAAGTGATAAATCGTGATTTATTGTGATTCATTGTGACTTATTGAAAATTAAAAATTGATAATTGAAAATTATATTAGAAGCTCTTCCAATTAGTTAAATAAGATACTTCACTAACTTTATAATCCTTATTGTAATCATGCCAAACCACTTCAACTAATATTTTAATAAAAGCGTCATTTGATTTTTCAATTTCATCGCCCGTTATTGGATTAGGTATAGGCAATGGTTTTTTAATAATAAAAATTTTTCTAGTATATTGAGGATTATTAACAGGAGCAAGTGTCTCCTCACCATCTTCAAGATAGACAGCATAACGAGATTTATCAGGAATATTAAACCGACAGGAATTATCTAATGACACAATAAGGGGGACTTCATAAACGCAGTTTAATTGTTGATTGCCAACTTTCCCATAAGTATTAGCAAGAACCGGATATAAAAGATATTTTTTCCAATCATCTTCTATAGTTAGACCAGAGCCAGAAGGATTATTATATTGTGTTTGGTCAACCCAGGCAGTGTCGCGGATTTGCCGAAGTGTTTCCATTGCTTCAGAGGCATATTGGGTAGCAACTCGGCGATGTTGGTTAATAACAGCTGTTCGCTGATTTTGGATAAAAAAGAAGCCAACAGCATTAATCAAAATCAAAAGCATTATTACTGCCACTAAAACCTCAATTAAAGTCAGGCCTTTTTGATATTTTTTCATAGGTTAACAATTGTAATTACACCAGTTTCTTTAATAATATTAATTTGTTTATCTTGATCCAGTTTGGAAGAATGAATTAGTATTTTGATTTCATTGCCGGAAGGTGTATTTACTGGTGCAGGATTAGAATTTTCAACAGCTCCTTTACCATTTTGACAAAATTCAACCCAAGATTCCTGCTGGAAAGTAATAGTAGTAGGCAAAAAACTTCTTTGATTTTGCGAAGATATATTGATTGACCCACGGTTAGGATTAATCTCATTTTTAAAATCTACTTGATAGCATGGACCATTTTCGTTCTTAAACTGCCTAATATCTACACTATCTGCCCGGGGATTTAATGCCAAAGATTGGGCTTCGAGGAGTGCACTTTTCACCTGCTCTGCCGCGCCTTTTAATTCTATCTGTTGGGAATATTTGCCATAAGCTGGAATTACCACCAAAGTAAAGAGACCTATAATGAAAATAGAAACAATGAGTTCAATTAATGTTACGCCTTTTTGACCCTCCACTGCACTCCTTAAGGACATTCATTAGCATTTGTAAGACCAGTATTAATTATCCCTATATTTGTCCCTAATTCATAAGTAATATTATTACCGCTATCATCTTCATAGGGACATTTGGTCTCTAAAAGTACTGCTAATTCGTAATCTTTGCCATCACTATAATAACGATAGACATATTTATTATCTGGTTTAGGATCTTCAATTTTACCTGCTGGAAGATATTGTTTCGATTGTAACAATTCTATTAATCCCTTAAATGCCCCTGTATAGTTAGTTGGGGGATTGAATAAAGTTTTTCCATTTTTATCTTTGGTAGGAAAGCTTCCATTTTCTGCTCTCCATTGCTCTACCGCAATCTGAACGGCAGAAATATCAGCCTTCCTTTTAGCATCGCGCGATTTTGCCCGGGCTTTATTTAAATTAACTAAAATAACTGCAGCAAGCAGACCAATAATCATCACAACAATTAAAAGCTCAATTAATGTAAAACCTTTAATTTTGATATTTCTCATTCAATCTCCCAATTAGTCATTAGGTAAATTAGAAATTAGTCATTTTTTATATTATATCCCTAAATACCATTTTATTAAAATATCTGCCCAAAAAAAAGCTAAAAAACAGCCGATTATAAGAAAAGGACCAAAAGGCACAGTATCTTTCCATTTTTTCTTCTTTACCGCCAAAAGCCCAATACCCACAATTGAACCCAATAGAAAGGCTAAAAATAATCCAACAATAATTTTAGGATAAGCAAGCCATAATCCCAAAACTGCTACTAATTTTACATCCCCCCAACCCATCCAACTACCTTTGCTAACCAAAGCTAGAAAAAAGAAAAAGATACTCGCCGCCAAGACTGCTATAAGGACATCTTGCCAAAAAGTCGGCATTGTCAGCCGCCAAAAAAGAATAATTATAAAGGAAGCGCCAAGAAATACATCAGGAATAATATTATCTTTTAGATCAGAGGCAAGGATAATCATAAGAGGGATGGTAAATAAAAACAAAAGTAATGAGCGACCATCAAACCCATAATATTGAAAAATTGCTAAAAATATTAAACCAGTCAAAAGCTCAACTGCCAGATAGTGCCAGGAAATTGTTTTTTTACAAAACCGACAGCGGCCTTGGAGAAATATATAAGAAAAAATTGGTATTAAATCATACCAAAGCAATGTTTTTTTACATTTTGGGCAAATAGATCGGCCTAAAAAAATACTTTTAAAATTTGCCTTGAAGCGGTGGGCAACAACATTAATAAAAGAACCAAAAAATAAACCAATAATTAATATTACTATGCTCCACAAAATTCCTCCACAGACAGACCCCCCGATGTTATATCGGGGGACTGTGTCTATTGAGGATTATTCCTGTTTTGACTGCTTTAGTCGTTGGAAACCTGAAACCACATATCAGCACCACCGGCATCATAAACCCCATTGCCGCCACATACGCCTGCGGTTACCCCAGCAGTAGCTGCTTCGTTGTTATTTTCTAAATTACCCTGAATAGCATAACCTGGGGTTGTACCATCAGCACAATTGCCTGTGACATAAGTATATGCTCCACCTGTTGGATCATCAGGGATGGCGCGAATATAGGTTGATGGCAAATCAGCAGCGGTCAAAGTGGCTGGGTAAGCACTATGGTCGGAAAAAGATTCCTCAATAGCAGTTTTTAACTGCCGCAAGTCATTTTTCCTTGTAGCATCCCGGGCGCGGGCTCTGGTACCGGAAAGCGCCACCAAAATCATGGCCGCCAAAATACCAATAATGGCAATAACGACCAAAAGTTCAATCAATGTAAAACCTCTATTTTGATTTTTAATTTTTAATTTTTGCATTAGATTTTCACCTCCTTTCTTAATGACTAGATATTAATTAGTCTCTATTACCAATTGATATCAGGCAAAACATTTAAGTTTGTACCTATCTCATAACAATCAGGGCAATTTCCACCATCATTTTTTACGGCTCCTGCATCTTTTTCCATAATACTATCTATTTCATAGCCTTTAACATTATAAGCGTAAAAATATCTAGCATACCAATCCCAATTAGTCGTCAAATTTCCATTCTCATCTATATAGGCTGGCTTTTTATTTTGCATTGGGTCAAGTGGTAAAACTGGAATGTATGGGGAAAGAGCAGTGGTTAACTCTGCCCAGTTGTTCCCACCAGTCGGATTGCTTTGATAAGTTTTGTTCTCATCACCCGGCAGTTCTCCCTTTTCTTCCAAATACATTTCAATGGCTGTTCTCATTTGTTCTAAATCCGCTTTGCGTCTTGAATCCCTGGCTTTTGCTCGAGCAGAAGATAAATTTACTAAAATGATCGCCGCCAAAATACCAATAATGGCAATAACGACCAAAAGTTCAATCAATGTAAAACCTCTATTTTGATTTTTAATTTTTAATTTTTGCATTAGATTTTCACCTCCTTTCTTAATGACTAGATATTAATTAGTCTCTATTACCAATTGATATCAGGCAAAACATTTAAGTTTGTACCTATCTCATAACAATCAGGGCAATTTCCACCATCATTTTTTACGGCTCCTGCATCTTTTTCCATAATACTATCTATTTCATAGCCTTTAACATTATAAGCGTAAAAATATCTAGCATACCAATCCCAATTAGTCGTCAAATTTCCATTCTCATCTATATAGGCTGGCTTTTTATTTTGCATTGGGTCAAGTGGTAAAACTGGAATGTATGGGGAAAGAGCAGTGGTTAACTCTGCCCAGTTGTTCCCACCAGTCGGATTGCTTTGATAAGTTTTGTTCTCATCACCCGGCAGTTCTCCCTTTTCTTCCAAATACATTTCAATGGCTGTTCTCATTTGTTCTAAATCCGCTTTGCGTCTTGAATCCCTGGCTTTTGCTCGAGCAGAAGATAAATTTACTAAAATGATCGCCGCCAAAATACCAATAATGGCAATAACGACCAAAAGTTCAATCAATGTAAAACCCCTCGATTTACTCGGGGTAAACTCTTTTTTCATCTGTCACCTCCCTTCCAATTAATGATTAAATGACTAATTTTTAATGACTAATGAATGTTTAAATTCCCTAATGTTTTGAACTAATCAAGATATTAATTCATTCATTGAACATTAAATCATTAAAACATTGAAAATTGATTATATCATCCTTGAAGTTGGCTAATTTGATAAATTGGTAGAAGTATAGAAAAAACAAAGAAAGCAACTCCGCCCCCTAAAATAACAATCACTATCGGTTCAACAAGAGAAGCAATAGTTTTCAATTGGGTATCTAATTCCTCAGTAAAATATTTATCTAAAGATGCCAAAATTTGATCCAGTTTTCCTGTCTGTTCACCAACAAATATCATCTGGGATACAATTAAGGGAAAATGGGGATTTTTCCCCAGTGGGGAAGACATTGGAATGCCTCGTTCCACTTGATCAGAGATTGCCCGTAAATCTTCTTTATAGACTTTATTATTTATTGCCTCCCCTACAATTCCCAAGGCTTTAATAATGGGCACATTGGCAGCCACGAGCATTCCAAGAGTTTTAGTAAATTTTGCCATATAAATATATCTAGCAATTGTTCGGGTTATAGGAAAAGAAATTTGAAACTTGTGGAAATTATATTGTCCATCAGGTGAATTTAAATACCAGCGAACTAAAAATACCAAACCAATAACTACTATTATATAAAGCCACCAATAATTAATTAAAGACGTAGAAAAGGCAAAAAGAGCCCGAGTTGTCCAAGGAATTTGGGAGCCACTTTGTTCAAAAAGTTCCTTCAACTGTGGTAAAATCTTAACACTCATAATGATTGCACCGGCAATTAAGACAGTTAAAACAAAGGCAGGATATAAAAGGGCACTTCTGACTTTGCTCCAAAAAGAATATTCATCTTCATATTGTTTGGCTAAATCAGCCAGAACTTTCTCTAGTTCCCCTGACGCCTCACCCGATTGAACAATAGCAACAAAGGCTTTATCAAAAATTCGTGTGTGTTTAGAAATTGCTCGAGAAAAAGTAACACCCTCTTCAACATTAGCTAAAATTTGACCTAATGCCTCTTTAAGTATTGGCTTTCTGGTTTGGGTATACAAAATTGACATACAGTTATTTAATGGCAAACCAGCTCCCAGCATAGTGGCAAGTTGGCGGGTCATAAATGCCTTCTCGCGCAAATTTACCCGAGCAGGTAATTTCGATAGTAAGTTTACTTTTTGAACCATAATTTAGAATTTCTCCTTTTAATATACCATCATTTTAAATGCCTTCGGATCCATCACCCAAGTTAGGGCAACATCAATTGATATTTCACCTTTGGAAACCATTTCTGCTAAAACTTTATCTAAAGAAATCATCCCTTCAGAAGCACTAGTTTGGATGATATTGGGTAATTGATGGGTTTTGGCTTCTCGTATAAGGTTTCGTACAGCAGAATTAGCAATCATAATTTCACAACCAACAATTCTACCGCCGCTAATTTTAGGAAGCAATCTTTGAGACACTACTCCTAAAATAACATTGGCTAACTGCAATCTGACTTGTTGTTGTTGGTGAGGCGGGAAGACATCAACAATTCTATCAGTTGTCTGGGCTGCGGAGTTCGTGTGCAAAGTGGTAAAAACCAAATGGCCTGTTTCAGCAATAGTTAGTGCTGCCTCAATTGTTTCTAAATCGCGCATTTCTCCCACTAACACAACATTGGGATCTTCCCGGAGCGCCGAGCGGAGGGCCCTTGCAAAGGAATTGGTATCGCCGCCTAATTCCCGCTGATCAACTATACTTTTCTTATGCTCAAAAACATATTCAATCGGATCTTCAATGGTTATGACATGCTCGGAGCGATTAGTATTGATATGATCGATAAGGGCGGCCAATGTTGTTGATTTGCCATGACCAGTTGGTCCAGTAATAATCACCAACCCTTGAGAAACACTAGTAAATTTTTCCAAAATCGGCGGCAGCCCTAATTCAGCAATTGTCTTAATTTTTCTGGAAATCAATCTAAGCGATGCCGCCCAATTACTTTTCTGAAAATAAACATTTGTTCGAAAGCGAGTTTGTTGATAGCCAAAAGAAAAATCAATTTCTTTTCTGGTAGCAATTTTAGAAACTTGCTCCTGCGTCATGATGGATTTACATAATTTTTCGCAAATATCTGGAGTTAAAGCAGTTTCTTTGTCAATTGGCCCTAACATGCCGTCAATTCTTAAAGTTGGTGGGACACCAACAGTCAAATGGAGATCACTGGCATTTTTGACAATTGCTGCATCCAGATATTTTTTCATTGAGGCATCAAGTGTGGTTGGCTCCATATTCCCTCGCTTTGCTCGGTCAAACTTAAAACTTAAAAATCAAAACTTAAAACAATCACCGCCATTGCGGGATCCCGCTCTGCGGGACAAAAAAAATAGAAAAGATTAATTCCTTTTTCTTTTGAGTTGCTCTTTTACCTTTTAACATTTAACTTTTAACCTTTCTTAATCCCTTTGGGTGACACGAAATACTTCATCAACAGTTGAAATACCTTTCAGCACCTTTAAAAGGCCATCTTGAAGCATTGTCATCATGCCCTCTTGCACTGCCTGTTGCCTAATACTATTAGCAGGTGCTCGAGAAACTACTAAATCTTCAATCTTATCTGTAATTTCTAAAAATTCAAAAATGCCAATTCTACCTTTAAAACCATCTTTACAGGCATCGCAACCTCTACCTTTATAAAAACGCATCGGTACATCAATTTTAAGATTGGCTAACTCTTTCTTAACCTTTTCCACAACAGCAGGTGGTAGCTTTACTTCTATTTTACACTTATCACAGATTTTTCGCACGAGTCTTTGGGCAATAATGATATTCATCGCAGAAGTGATTAAAAATGGTTCAATGCCCATATTAATCAGTCGAGGTAGTGCGCCTGCCGCATCATTGGTATGCAAAGTGGTTAAGACAAGATGACCAGTTAATGCGGAATGAGTAACCATTTCAGCTGTTTCTCTATCTCTAATTTCTCCAACCATAATAATATTGGGATCTTGGCGCAAAATGGAACGCAGTCCTTGAGCAAACCCAAAACCAATCCTTGGTTTAATCTGACACTGGTTAACTCCCTCAATTTGGTATTCTACCGGATCCTCAAGGGTTACAACATTAACTTTTGGTGTAGCAATTTTTTGTAAAATGGCATACAAAGTGGTTGATTTTCCTGAGCCAGTCGGGCCAGTCGATAAAACAACGCCATAGGGTTTGACAATATTTTCCATCAACTGATCATAACCTTTGCCTGTAACTCCTAATTGCTCTAAGGAAATTAGGCCGCTTGATTTATCTAAAATCCGCAATACCGCTTTTTCTCCAAAAACAGTCGGCAGGGTTGAAACGCGCAAATCTATCTCTCTCCCAGAAGCAATGACATCTATTCGGCCATCCTGGGGCACGCGCGATTCATCAATTTTCAATTTAGCTAAAATTTTAATGCGGGATATTAGTGGTGGTGATAATTTTAAGGGTAAAATTAAAACATCACCTAATATTCCATCAATTCTGAAACGCAAAGTTAATTTTTCCCGGTGGGGTTCAATATGAATATCTGAGGCGCCTTCATATACCGCTAAAACAATCATCCCAGCTAACATTTGGGGAACATTACCGTTTTTAATCAATTGTTCAAGTTGGGATACTTGCGTTACTTTTTGCCCGAGGTAATTATCTAAATTGCGTTCCTCCATACCAGTAATATCCTCAGTTGGCATAGCTACTCCGACAATTTCTGAACTTTGAATTTCTCCTTCTGCTATTTGTGTTACTTCTTGTTTTGGTTGAGGGGGTTTAATCGGGGCGGGCGGTTTTACGAGTTGAGGTTTGGGTGGGGCAGTTTTTGGTATTTGTGGTTTAGGTGGAGGTACTGGTTTGGGTGCCACGCCTAAAGAAGGAACAGTTGCTGGCTGAGGTGGTGAGGAAAAAGGTTGTATGGCACTTTTAGCCCCCACAGCCGGTTTTTGTTGGTAGAGTAATAGGGCGTGATTAATTGATCCCTTATCAGTTTGGTAAAGAGTCAAAGATAATGGTTGTTTTGAACGCAAAAACTCTAAAATCTTTTTGGTTTCAGGATTATCGGGGTTTTCCACAGCAATTTTCAATAAATTTGGCCTTGGTGCAGCAAAAACCACCATTCGATATTTTTCTGCCACCTCTTTTGGAAATTTATTCAAGATATCTTGCGCAATTTTCATATCCTTTAAATCGATATAAGGTAAACCTGTTGAAGGTTTTAAAGATACCGGTGGTGGAGGTGGCGCTTCCAATAGCCGCTTATAGGTTGCCAGAGCATAATCAATATCTTGCTGGGTTGTTACGGCTAAATCCATCTCTATCTTTTTGTCTTTAGAAAATTTGTGTAATATGCCTTCAGAACTCCTTTTCAATTTTGCCGGTTCCCCTATGGCTAAAAATACTTTATTGCTTTGTTTGTCATAAGCAACTAATTTATATTTTTGTGATAACTGGAAAGGTATAATTTTGAGAATATCTAAAGTTAAATGTTTACCCACTAAATGAGTAAAAGGCAAACCCAAAAAGACAGCATAAGCCTTAGCTAAATCCTCCTGTGTTATTAATTTACGCGAAACGAGTACTTCCTCAATCTCGGGGCTACTCTTATGTTTGGCAGCAATTGCCATTGCCTCGTCTTGAGAAATCTGGCCTTGGAGGACTAAAACATCCAAAATATTGCCTAATTTAAAAGGCAATGCAGAACTAGACCCTCTTTTTTGGCCACCAAAAATCGCCATTATCTTTTCCTCCTCATCAATAAGTGGCAAACGGATCGTCGCGGCCAAGTTGCGGGGGCTGGACAGGCAATGCGCCATTAATTTCACCTTGTGATACTGCTTTTTCTATGTCAGAAATAATATTGGCTGGTACCTCTTTGGCTGTTGGTAAAGAAACGGCTGGAGTCCTCAAAACTTTATACAATAAAAAGCCAGAAATACCGATAGTAATTAATAGAAGCAATACTGCTAAACCCTGCAAACCTTTCATGGTTGCCCTCCTTGTGTTGTCTGTGTTGTTTCTGCTGATGGCGCCTCTCCTGTTGGTTGCCCCTCGCTGGTGGCTTTCTCAAATGGCACATAGTGAACTATAAGATTAAAAGTGCCGCTAGTACCTGCTTTTTCTTGACCTGTACTGGCTGTGATATTAACCGTCTGGAAGGTAATTGGTCGGATATTTTTCTCCATAATCTCGGAAAAAGCTATAATCTGGGGGAAAGAGCCAGTCACAGTCAGGGCATAAACCAAATCTGTCTGGCCTTCTTCCCCGCTGGCTGAAGACGGCTGGATATTATTCACTGTCAGCCCGGCTTTGCCAGCCATTGCCTCCAATTGAACTAAAATAGCTTCTGGGTCTGGTTTTTCTGGCGAGGCAATTTCAAATTTCAATAGTGTCTCCTGGGCAGCTGAAAGTTGAGAGGCGAAGTTACGATAACTGTCAACTGCTTGCCTTTTGGTATTAACTTCTGCCTGTTTTCTAGTTAATTGTTGATTGACTTCCACAACCCCCTGACCTAAATTAGTCCAGGCAAAATACAGCCCGCCAGCAACAAGAAGTAAACAAACAACTCCCCAAATACCACTTTTCATATCTGGCCTCCTTCCACAACTGTTGTTGAAGTTTCAGATGTTGAAGTTGTAATTTCCTCGCCAGGAACTGAATTAGTTGTTTCACTGGAGGAAACTGTAGAAGTTGTTGTGGTGGGAGTTAGGGAAAATTGAGTCTTATCAAAGGTTAAACTGATTGAAAAACCTAATTTTGGCTGCTTGCCTTCTTCTTCAATAACATTAGTTGACACCAGTGTTATTTCCTGCCATTTTTTAGAGTTCTTTAATCCCACTAGTAAGGCTGCCAAACTGGAGTAATTTTCGGTTTTTCCGGTAATAGATACTTTATTTTCTTGATCAATGGACAAAGAAGTGTATTGGGCCTGCCCACTTGTTGTTGCTTGGACTTCTTTAAAGATTTGCGACCATAAAATTTGTTTCTGCCGGGCGGATTGTAGAGCATTAAGTCGTGCCTCAAGGGATAATGCTTTCGTTTTGGCCTCCTGGACATCTTTGGCCTGCATCTGACTATTCAAATCCTTTAATTCTGCTTCCAGTGTTGATATTCGGGCATTTTTTTGCACTTTTATAAGATATAATCCAGCTAAAAGTAGAACTGTCAGGACAACAGCGGCAATTAAAATACCTAAACCCTGCGGCTTTTCCTCAATCGCTCCCTCTAATTCTTCTTCCCGCTCACCAGCGATAATTTCTTTTTCTTTGCCAGCTGGCGGACTTTTGGCAGGTTCTTCTGGTTTAGGCGGTTCTGGTTGGGGTGGTGCGGGTGGCGGAGGTTCGAGAGGGGGAGGTAGGGGAGGTTCAGACGTTGGTGGGGGAGGTGTTCCAACAGGCGGCTCTTGTGGTGGGAGTGGCTCTGCTGGTGTTGCCATTGGGTTTTGCGATGAGATATCTAATTGTTCACTGCCAGAACTGGCAGGAATTGCTTCGAGCATTTATCCCTCCGCGACACATTAATGTTGAATATAATCCTGTCGCGTCCCGCTAAGCTCAATCTATTTGGCGAAGAGGAATAATCACCTAATTCGCCAAGAGATTGAGCGCTGTGGGACTTTTTATTTCTACTTAATTATATATGAAATTACTTATTTGTGAAAGCAATTATAGTTTTCCACAACTATTGAATGGTAACTCCTAAATCTAAAATTGATTTAAATCCAGGTGGTGGATTAGTCACTACCCGGCCATCATAAATGAAGGTCAGGGCAAAATCATCAGGATTAGGGGCAGTTCGGCCGGAAAAATTAAAACTACTGGCAACCTGCAAGCCTCTAAGTTCAAAAGGCGTTGTGCCTGAATAGGTAATTTTATTGGGCGTAAAAAAGGCGCCGACGGCAGAGGTTGAAGAATTATTGAAGGTGATATTCCCCAGAACAATTATCCCCAAACTGCTGTTTTGATCGAAGTATTGCAGATTGCCGTTAATGGTTAAATTGTCCCTAACAATAATTGTCCCCTTCCCATGGAAAGTGACATCTTTTAAGGTCAAGCCCTTGTCCGTAACCCACACTCCTCCTGTGGGATGGGAAGCATACCATTCAGGTATATTCGCAGGAGGAGCATTACCATTATTGTCATCAGTATTAAGCCAAAAAGCTCCATTTATAGTAGATTGATTTAATTCTTTCCCATATTCATTTATCAGTTGCTCAATATTTAAGCGCATCTGGGTATTTTTATA
>Ga0210057_1001583_pt1 | contig 34253 bp, 39 predicted proteins | sample CryGeyCG2114_010_2_FD_183968 | JGI IMG/M metagenome (GOLD analysis project Ga0210057, IMG submission 183968) | Groundwater microbial communities from aquifer - Crystal Geyser CG10_big_fil_rev_8/21/14_0.10 (SPAdes) (version 2) | ecosystem: Environmental > Aquatic > Deep subsurface > Groundwater ... | reverse complement strand
CCCAATCCCTCAATTTTCTCCAATGTGCCCTCTGCTTTTACTTTATTGCACCACTCACAGGTCTCCAAATAATAAAAAGTCATCTTCTCTATTTGGCAAACAGAAGAAGTATTTTGATTATTATTGGCCTCTCGCTTAGCGGGAAAAAAATAAACCGCCCCGGCAACCGCCAACGCCATAAGAGCAATGCAAACAATAAAATGTTTTTTTATTTTCATAAAAAATACGCGACTAAACTGAAAGACAGCAATAAAAATATACCCAAAAGCATTTTTTGATGGGAAATAAAATTTTTTCCATTGTTTGTTCGCTTCAAAAGCTTGTTCAGATATGGCGTAATTAAAAATAATAAACTGCCCGCAACAAGCCCGATAATAATTCGGCTTATACCGAAAATGCGGTTATAAGGCGCGCTTAAAATTCCGTCAAAATAAAGCAAGATTATGGTTAGGCCGTACAAAACAATTGCCATTGCTATAGAATAATTAGCTAACTTTTTAACTTTTAACTTCAAATAATTGCCGGCCATTATTGATGTTGCGAAAAGGAACCCGCCCAGCCATAAACCGATAATCAAATCGTCAACGCCCAGCCATCTAAATACTCCTGTCAAAGCGCCTGTGGCCACCACGCATAGAGGGCAAAAAGCCCAAACGGAAAACGGCAAAGCCAGCGACAAACCGCTTATGGCAAACAAAGAAAAAGTAATATATCTCTTCAACATAATTATTTTACAAGCTATCAATGGCTTCCTTAAAAGTGTTATAGGGCAAAGCGCCGCTGATTAGCTGGCCATTAACAAAGGTGGCCGGCGTGCCATTGACTCCTTTTTGCGCGCCTTCTTGAGCATCGGCTTGAACTTTTAAGGCATATTTATCGGTATCAAGACAATTATTGAACTGGCTGGTCTTTAAGCCCAAGCCGCCAGCCCATTTCTTGAAATTTTCAACGCTGTAATCGGTCTGGTTTTCAAACAGCTTGTCGTGATATTCCCAAAAGCTGTCTTGCTCGCTAGCGCACTCCGAGGCCTCGGCCGCTTTTTGAGCAAACTGATGGAACTCCAAAGGAAAATGCCTGTACACCAGTCGTATCTTTCGCGGGTATTCCTTAAGTAATTGTTTTAAGGTCTGGTACTGCCTTTCGCAAAAAGGGCATTCGAAATCAGAAAACTCCACTAAAGTAATGCTGGCGTCTGGATTGCCTCTGATATGGTCAGTTTTAGTAATAGTGAAGGTTTGCGTTTTTTGGGCTTCGTATATTGATGGCTGTTGGGTCGCGCCTTGGACTGGTTGTTGCTTTTCAGGCAAAGTGTTGTTGGCCGAGGGGTTTGTCTGTGCTTTTAAGGACGACTGTTTGGGCGTAATATTAAAAAAGATAATCAAAAATAATAAAATAATTCCTCCCCCCGCTAAAAATCCGGTTAAAAACGAATTGCGAGAAGCAGTTACCTCTTGAGATACTTCTTCACCTGATTGTTTGCCGGCTTCATCTTGAATATCACTGTCGATAACTTCTTCAGCTTGGTAATCTCCCGCTTTTCTTATGGCATCAAAAATATCCTTTTTTTGTATTTTTGTTTTATCATACATAACCAAGCCGAATTTAGAGTTTAAATCAACTTTGACCTCAATAACCCCAGGCTGTTCTTTTAATTCTTTGGTAATTAATTGAACGCAAGCATCACAGCTCATTCCCTTTATTTTGAAATTTATTTTATTCATATTGTATTGAAAAATAATTTAATTTTAATTATCTGCCTCCGCAAGAACTTCCTCCTCCCCCGCAGCCACAGCCCTTAGCTCCCGATGGCACAACATCACTGCCATTAACAGCGGTAGCAACATTGTTATTACTATTATTATCGGTTGTGGGAGAGCCCGCGTCAACAACTTCCATAATTCCCGAAACCATTCCCATCCAGCAAGAAAATTTGTACTTACCTGCCTTTTGAGGCGTGAACTCTTTAATACTGGTCTGCCCGGGAGTTAAGCCAATTTGCCCGCTAAACAAACTGTTAGAAATAACCGCATTAGTGCAGCCACTTGTGCCTTTGTCAGTAATTTCCCATCTAACAGGTACGCCAACCCTTACCTTGAAATAATTAGGACTATACCCCGAAGAAGAAGCGTCCATCTTGATTACTTGCTTGCCATTGACAATTGCTGGCAATCCTTCTTCATTATTGCTTCCACTTTGGGTGGCATCATTGGATGACTGGACAGTTTTACCAACAAAATCGCCAATACTTGAGTACCCCAAAACATTCATTTGGTTGTTGGCATTAAACAAAGCAAAGAATAAAACCACTACTCCGGCTGTTTTTAAAAACCTTTCCGACAATTTTCTATTATTTACAAGCTTGGCGCTGGAGAGACCAATAGATAAAAGAACCGGCAGAGTTCCCACAGCAAAAGCTGTCATAATTAAGCTACCCTGCAAAAAACTGCCAGAAATTAAAGCCAACCCTTGAGCGGTTATAGTAAACCCGCAAGGCAAAAAGAAAGTTAATGCCCCCATCACAAAAGGCATATACTTGCCCTTAAAGTTTTTTTCGTTAGCAACATAGCGGGTCATTGATTTTGGCATTGTTATCTGGAAACGCTGGAAAGCCTTAACCCCCATCATCTGTAAAGCTAAAAACAACATCAAAACCGAAACCCCTAAAACCAAAAGGGGTGAAAAATTAGCTGATAGCTGTAATTTACTGCCAATGGCTCCCAGTATGCCCCCTAACAAAGCGTAAGAAGCCAAGCGACCAACATTAAACATCAGGTGAGGGGTTGATTTTTGCAAAGAGGTATTTTTGCCAGCATAAACTTCATTCCATTGCTTAGACATTGAAAGCACCAATCCCCCCACCAAAGCCGCGCAAGTGGAAAGCCCAGCTAAAAGCCCAAATAAAACAAAAGCTGGCAATGAAGATGTTTCGCTAACATTTACCCATCTTGAAAAACCCAGCTTGTTTAAAAATAAAAATCCAAATATCACCAAGGCCCCTGTTACAAGAGCCATAATAATATCGTAAGAACTCTTAAAATTTTCTTCTTTGGCAACAGCCTTTTCTTTTTCAACAAAAGTATAGCCATCATTTTGAAATAACTTATTAAAATGGTGGGCATTTGGTTTCTCCCCTTCATATTCAACTAAAACTTCGCCCTTTTGATTTGACACTTCTACTGCTTTTATATTTTTTTCTTCCAGTAATTTTTTCTCAATGAGAATTTCGCAACTTGCGCAATGAGTCCCCTTAACGAAATACTTTTGTTCTTTTATCATATCTTAGAATTCTTTAATGAATGAGTGGCGATTAGCCACGAGTGAATTTAGGAATTCTTAGATCCTGTTAAACGCGACCGACCTTAGGGAGCGTTTAATCGGGATATTCCTTTATTTTTACTCTTGATGCTATTAATACACCATAGAACAAATTTTCTTCCATTTAAAAATGTGTCAAAAGTTCGTCGATCGACGAACTTTTGACACATTTTTAAATTAGCTATTAATTATTTAGCGCTACAGCTTCCTCCTGCTTGGCCACCCCCAGAACAGCCGCAGCTTGGCTGGGTATTAATGCTTTTTGGCAGCGAGCAAACATGGCTGGTAGAACAGCCACAGCCGCATTGGTATAAAGGAGAAATAAGCGGTAAATTTCTTTGCTGGGAATAGTTCATTATGGTTTGGTGAAAAGGGGTTAAAAACACCGCCAAGCTTACCATAGCCACAGATATTAAAATAATCACTAGTCCCAATAACAAGGGTTTTTTATAAAAAGCAGGAAACTTTTTAGCTAAAAGCCAAGCCAGCGCCACAAACAAAACAACTGCTAAAGTTATGGCTATTAAAAAATCAGAATAGCCCTTTACCTTCAAAGCAAACCCAATAAAGCTGGTGCCAAAAACCGCCAAAATCATAGCAACGCCAGCCACTAAAACCAAAGCTATTGCTTGAAAAACAAACAAGGCTTTGGGCTTCATTTTAATTTTGCCCTCTTTTATTTTTTCAATTACTTTTCGGGAAATGTTATTTGTTTGGCTCATACTTTTTATTTTTGCTATTGGTAATCTCCTTTATGGCTTCTTTGGCCCTTTTAATTCTCACCCCAACCGTAGCTATTGGAATTTTTAGCACTTCGGCTATTTCCTGGTAAGACAATTCTTGAAAATAATAAAGCAGAAGAACTTCTCTTTGTTTAAAATTAAGCTCGCCGAGAAACTCCTCTACCTTAGGAGGAAACAACTTCTTCTCTGCCTCACTTTCAATGTCCTCTTTGCCAAGATTATAATGGGGCAAAAAAACATCAAAATCAAACAAGGACAAGGGCTTTTTCCTTTTTAAATAATTAACGGTTTCGTTGTGGGCAATTCTATAAACCCAAGGAGAAAACTTTTGTTTTGTATCAAACCCTTGGATATTTTCAAATGCTTTCAAAAAAACATTTTGGCTAATGTCGCTGTACTCCTCTTGGCCTTGGATTATTCTTTTAATATACCTTTGAATTTTATCTTGGTATTTTTCAACCAAAAAACCAAAGGCCTCCACATTGCCTCCCTGAGTCAACAGCGCCAATTGCTCGTCTGTTTGTCCAGAAAACTCCTCCATTTTATTATTACAACTAAATACCCTTTTTATTCCGGCTTTTTAGCCAATTTTTTGCATATAGGCCAGCCAGTAATTTCTTTTGTAGCTTTGATTTTGAAATTTTGCATAGCCAGATTTTTTAAGCAATTTTTTAATTTTAAAATACTTGCTGTAAAATTTTTTAAAATCTTTTTCGCTAAAAACTCTTTCAGTTAAATCCAGTTCTTTAATAACATAGGTGTCGTACTCTTTACCTGGGGAAATTTTTAATAAATTTTTAGCGTTTTTATCACCATCTTTACACAATCCCCTAACAAATAAATATCCGCCTTTTTTAAGCGCGCAATAAACCTCCTTAATATAAATATCTCTTTCTTTCTCGTTTAATGAGTTTGACGAAGTAATATCTAAAACTAAATCAAAATAATTATCAGCAAACGGATAGCTTGCCCCTATATCCCCAATAATGTAGCTAATATTGTTAAGTTGCATCTCACTGGCTCGGCTTTTTGCTATATCAATGGCTGTTTTTGATATGTCTATTCCAGCAACTGTATTGCCAAGCAAGGCCAAATAATTAGAATTTCTGCCAGTGCCACAGCCCAAGTCCAAAATATTCAAACCGCTTAATTCCTTTTTTTCTTCTTTTTTAAAATATTTAAAAAACCTCAAAACATCTTTTTGGGGTTTTGGCTTTTTAGTGACCAGTTTAGAATTCTTATATTCATTTTCCCAAGCTTGAGTTTGAGCCACAAATTTATTTTATTTTATACTTTTAATTGCGCCAACCCAAAGCATCTCAAACACTTGCTTTTGCATTTGGCTAAATTCTGCATTTTCAATAACCACAGCTAAAAATTCTTTTTGCTTACCCGAAACCATTATAACTTTTTCATTATAAATAAACATTGTGGCTGAAAAAGAAAATTCTTTTGGTAAAAACCTAATTTCCCGCAATCCCTTTTTCCCCTCATCAACTCTCGCCTGAACTAATGGAGTTTTAAAGTCCAGCCAGCGTAAAAAAACGCCTTGCTTTATTCGCTTTGCTGTCCATATTTCTTCAAACTGATCATCAATATGTTTTTTAAAATTTTCATAAGAAGCAATGCCCAACAACTCTTTAGGCTTTTCTTTTAAGATATTTCCGTAAACCGCTAAATACCCTTCCTGCCCCTCATAAAAACGCACTTTGGGCTTATTGCCTGTTATATTGTAAATCGATTTTAACTCTGGCAAGGACTCTTTAAACATTTGGGCTCGCCTGTCAGCTATTTGCCCCAAAATTTCCGGGCTTTCTGCCACCAACAATGTTTTAGCTCCTTTTTTAATTTGGCTAATAATACCTTTTTCTTTTAAGCCGTCAATGGCGGTATACACCGTGGTGCGCTTAACTCCCGACTTTTTGCCAAGCTCTTGCACAGTGGCCTGGCCCAATTCCAAAGCGGCCAAATAAACCTTTGTTTCATTGTCTGAAAGCCCTAGTTGTTTTAATGTTTCTATTCTATTGACATAGTTTTTTATTATATTATAATTATGTTGGAGCTGGCAATAATACCTTTTGAGGTGCTCGAGTGTTCCCTCCGCAGGTGTGGAGGCTTAAGCTCGGGAGCCCATCTCACTAGACGCCGCTCTGCAAAAAACCATCTTTTACTTAAAAGGTGTTTTTTTGTTTTTAGCAAAATTTTCCCAATAATTCTCAAATAACTCTTCTCGAGCAATAACACTATTTTTTAATATAAAAAAGTATTCTTCCCCATTTTTACCTTTATTATAATATCTAAACAAAGCACCACAAACCCAATCGGCAATTTGAATATTTGTATTTACGCTTGAATCAACCGCCTCAACTTGGATAATTGATTTTGCGGATAAATTTGGTGCAATGCCTACTTTAAGCATCTCATTAAACTTAACCTGCGAAATCCCTTTAAGCGGACGGATGTCTCGGGATAACCGAAACTCTGTCTCGCCACTCGGGAACAGTAAGCGAATTGCCTGCTCAACTATTGCGGTATAAAGTAAACCTGACTCAAGTCCCTTTTTGTGTCGATATTCTGCGGGAATGTTGCCGATTTTGAAAAATACATAAAAAACTCTAATATCCTGCCTAGCGAAAAAATTAAAAGTTTTCAATCTTAACTTTTCGTTTAATCCAGTATCCGTAAACTTAACTTCTGCTTTCCGTCGAATCTTTTTAGGAAAATGTGTATGTTACCATCTGCGAAAGGCCCTGGCAGTTCTTTTGGGTTCATTAGTAATAAAACCACCCACAACAAAAAACTCGCTTTGTTTTCCGCATAAATCTCCTGATTCATCAATGAAAATATACATAACCTATAAATATGTTGTCAATTATGTCGACAAAATTACCTCACATATTTATTATATTACCAATAGAAAACCTGTATTTTTTATTTATCAAATTTACTTCACATTATCAAGCAGTCCTACCGATGAGAATTACAATATGAAAGCGACCGCGTTGAAACTGTGATTTTAAAATAACTTATAATAACTTATAAAATAAAACTGCCACGATATTCGGGACAGAGGTTTGTTTAATAGTTTTCTTATAGGGGCAATCTTTTTAAAATAAAATCTTTAATTTTTATGGCTTTTTGGAAAGCTAAATTTGCGTCTTTAAAAGAATAGGTTGGGTAGTCCCCCGGATATCTTGTGGAAATATAAAAAGGGGTTAAGTCCTCTGCATCATCAACCAAAACATTAAACTCAACATCAATTTTTTCGCACAGTTTTAATAATTCATCTAGTTGGTGAACTTTAGGAAATTCCACTCCATGATAACAAAGAAACGCTTTAAAAACTTTTTCCGCGATTTGTTGCGATAAAAAACAAACAGTATTTGGAGATCCACCCCTATCCTCCAAAATATCTTTACTTGAAAGCTCATCATCCTGGGCCCTTAAAAGCCATTCTTTGGCTAATTCAGGATATTTATCTTGAGAGTTAGTTTGATTCATATAAAACTTTGCCTTTTTGTAAAATATTTCTAATAAAAAAATCGCCCATGCCCAATCTTTTTTGCGTTTCTTGGGGCGTATAAACTAAAATATCAGCGGGCAATTCTCTGTTTATAATTCTCCGCACTGTTTTATCTCTATCAAGATGCTTTGCTTCTGTATTCTTAATAATAAATAAATCAACATCAGAGTCTTTTGTGGGTTTTCCCCAAGCAAAAGAACCGAACAAATAAATCTTTTCGGGTTTATAGTTCTCAGCTATTCTTTTAGCCACATTTTGTATCTCTTTTTGCTGAACCATTATTTTCAGTATATCTAAAAAATTCCAAAAAATCAATTATTTCACTTCGCAACCTTTGGGGGCTGGTTTGTCGGGGGTTAATAAGATTGGTAAGCTATTTTCGCTGGCTGCTAATAGCATGCCTTGGCTTTCAAGGCCCATTAAAATTTTTGGTTCTAAATTGGCCACAATAATAATTTGTTTGCCAACTAAATCCTCGGGCGTATAAGCTAATCCAATGCCAGCCACAATTTGCCTTTGGCCAAACTCCACACCCAAATCAATTTGTAACTTCACCAGTTTATCAGAACCATCCACTCTTTCTGCTTGCAAAATAGTGGCAACTTTTAATTCAGTTTCTTTAAATTTTTCAAAAGTTATGTTTTCCATAAAATTAAATAATAAAAATTAAAAATATCAAAGCCAATATAATTCTGTAAACTCCAAAACCAATGAAGCTATATTTTTGGATAAACTTAATTAAAAATTTAATTGAAAATAAAGCTACCACAAAAGAAACTAAAATACCAACAAATAAAATCCAAACCTGATTAACAGAGAAACTCGCCCCTGATTTTAACAAATCATATCCGCTAGCTACTATCATTGTTGGCACAGCCAGCAAAAAAGAAAACTCTATAATGGCTTTTCTGGAAATATTGCTCAAAAGCCCTCCCATAATAGTAGCTCCGCTCCGTGAAACACCAGGGATCATTGCCAATGATTGAAAACATCCAATTAAAAAACACTTTTTAAAAGGGAGGCTTGATGTATCATCAATGAGGTTTTCTTTTTTGCGGGATTTAAAAAACAATTCAAGCAGAATTAAAATTATCCCGCCCAAAAGCAAAGCCCACAAAACAATTGCTTCGCTATTTAATAAATAACCCTTAATTATTTTATAAAGCAAAAATCCTAAAACAGCTGTTGGTAAAAAAGCCACAAAAAGCCTTTTAATAATTTCTTTATTTAAAAACGATTTCCAATATAAAACCACAACCGATAAAATTGCTCCACCCTGTATGGCAATTTCAAAAGTTTTGGCAAAGTCGGTCTGCCTGAGGCCTAAAATTTTATTAGCTAAAATTAAATGCCCAGTGGAAGAAATGGGCAAAAATTCGGTTATTCCTTCAACCACCCCTAAAATAATTGTTTGTAGAATATCCATTTGAATATTATACACTTTTGCATTAAAAACAAAAATGGTAAAATATAGAATATTCTTATGGAAAATATAATCGAACAATTAAAACAAAGCGGTCTTTTGGGACGAAGCGGGAGCAATTTTCCTGTTTGGAAAAAATGGGAAGCAGTTAAGGGGGCTCCCAGCGATAAAAAATTTGTAATATGCAACGCATCCGAAGGTGAGCCAGAAGTCAGCAAAGACAGTTTTATTTTAGAAAAATATTTAGCTGAAGTTATAAATGGGGTAAAAATTGCTATTGGTGAAGTAGGCGCTTCAACCGCTTATATTTATTTAAATAAATACTTTTACCAGAAATATAAACAAAAGCTTATTGATTTAATCGCTAATTCCCCTATTGAGCTTTTTGAAAATCCTGGCGGATACTTGGCAGGCGAAGAAACATCAATTTTAAATATTATTGAAGGCAAAAGAGCCGAGCCAAGAGTAAAGCCACCCTATCCAACAGAAAAAGGCCTCTGGGGCAAACCCACATTAATAAATAACGTAGAAACATTTTATTGGGTAAGCAAAGTTACCAAAGGAGAGTATCAAAATAAAAGATTTTATTGTGTTTCGGGCGAAGCACCAAACAAAGGTGTTTTTGAACTGCCAGAAAACTACTCTATTGAGCAAATTTTAAAAGAAACAAAAAACTACCCAAATTTTCCATTTTTCTTGCAGGTTGGAGGTGGGGCAGTCGGGGAAGTATTATTAAGCAATGAATTGGGCCAGCCAATTAAAGGATTATCCTCTATTGTTATTTTTAATAAAGACAAAGAAAACCCAATTGATTTAATGAAAAATTGGATTCAACTTTTAATGATGCAAAACTGCGATCAATGTGCTCCTTGTCGAGAAGGTCTTTACCGCATAAACGAAATCCTACAAGGAGTAGAAGGAGTTAAACTCCTTCGAGGGACGAAGGAGTTTAACTCCTTGCAAGAATTTTTCTCTGTTTTAGAAAAAACCTCGCTTTGCCCGTTCGGGCGAACTGCCTATATGCCTTTCAAAACCGCTCTAGAAAAACTTTTTTAAGTAAAACAATGGAAACAATTTTAGAGTTTCAAAATGTTAGTTATAAATACTCGGGAGAAAAAAATTGGGTTTTAAAAGATATAAACTTAAAAATTCCCCGAAACTCTTTTTTTGTTTTAGCTGGGCCGTCGGGTTGCGGCAAAACAACCTTGTTAACTTTAGCGCGAGGCTTTTATAAGGAATACGGGGGTGCCTTCGGAGGTGATATTTTTGTTTCAGGGGAGAATATAAAAGAAAAAGATATTGCGGAATTGGGCAGTAAAATCGGAATTGTTTTCCAAGACCCCGCTCTTCAATTGCACCAGCTAAGGGTTATTGACGAGGTGATGAGCGCTTTAATGTATCAAAACCTGCCGTTTGAAGAATGTGAAAAAAGAGCCAAAAAAATTATAAAAGAAATTTTAGATGAAAGCTTTTGCCAAAGAAGCCCCCAAGAATTGTCTTGTGGCGAGCAGCAAAAAGTGGCTTTGGCTGCTTCTTTGGTAATGGATTGCGATATTTTGCTCTTAGACGAGCCGTTTTCTTTTTTAAATGAAAAAGCAGATAAAGAATTAATGGAAATTTTACTCAAGCTAAAGCAAAAAGGCAAAACAATAGTAATGGCCACCCATGATTTAGAGCAGATAGCTAAGTATGCCGACCAAATCGCTTTAATGGATAAGGGAAAGGTAGTTTTGCAGGGCACAAGCCAAGAAGTTTTATACTCAAAAGAATTAGAAGAAATTTTAACCACGCCTCTTTTAATTAAAATGGGCAAGGCCTTGTTAAGCAAAGGAAAATCCCAACATCCAATTGTGGACTGGCTGGATTTAACAAATAAATTTAAACAAGAGATAAATCAGCCTAAAAAACAAATTGAGCAAAAGACAAATTTTAAAAAAGATGCTCTAAAGCTCAACAACCTTGTTTTCCATTATTCTGATAACAAAAAGGGCGTAGAAAATATTAATTTGCCTTTTTATGAAAAAGAGATTGTAGGAATTATCGGCGCCAATGGCTCTAGTAAAACCACTTTAGCTAAATTAATTTTGGGCTTGTTAAAGCCCCAACAAGGAAAAATAGAACTCAAAGGTAAAGACATTACCAAATTAAGCACAAGCGAAAGAGCAAAGCAAATTGGATATGTTACTCAAAATCCCATAGATATGCTCTTTGAAGAAAATGTTTTAAAGGAATGTATGTTTGGGCCAAAGTGCTTAAAATTAGATAACCCAGAAAAAAGAGCAAAAGATACTTTGGCTAAAATGGACTTGTTAAAATACAAAGACAAACACCCAGATTCCTTATCGGGCGGTGAAAGAAGCAAATTAGCTATTGCTGATATTTTAGCAAGCCAAGGAGCAATCTTGGTTTTAGATGAGCCAGAATTTGGCTTGGACATAAAATCATGGCAGGCAATTGCTCAAATATTAAAGCAAATAAAAAATGAGGGAAAGACTATTATTGTCATCACACAGGATTTAGAAATTAGTTTGTTCCTGTGTGATAGAATTGCTATAATGAAAGAAGGGAAAATTTTACAAATTGGCGCGCCAAAAGAAATTTTTTGCAACAATGAATTATTAACCCAAGCCCAATTGCCGTCTTTGCCCATCTTTCAATTGCTTAATTTGGTTTTGAATGAAGCATTGCTAAGTGAAGAAAAATTTGTTGAAAATATTATTTCATTAATATAAAAGCCGCGTTTGAAAAACTAAATAGATAAAACTATGAAATGGACAACTACAAAACTTGTAACCGCGGGCAGTATTGGCGCTGTGTTTCTGATTTTGGCTATGTCCGGTAGCATTGTTCAATCTGTCGCTGGATTTCCCGGCGCCTCTGGCATTGTTAATGGCTTTATTAGCGGAATAATGTTTCCCTTGGTCGTGCTTTTGGTCAGGAATTTCGGGGCTGGTACTATTGCTGGCTTAACCTACTACATTTTGGGCCTCCCCCTAGCAATCGGAGGTGCGCCAGGATTTTTGCCCAAAATTTTAGTTGGTTTAGTCGTGGGATTGCTTGCTGATATTTTATTTCTTTTATTGAAAAAGAATGAAAGATCAACGGCAGTGGCCATAGGCGCGCTTACCCAGCCCGCCATTGCTTTTCTTGTGGGAGGATTGGGGTTGGTTTTTTCATTGCCCGGAATAGATAAATATCTCAACCTACTTCAAAAACCAATCTCAATTGTTGCTGCTTTCGTTATAGGGGCTATTGGCGGAATCATTGCTTACTTAATTTATAGCAAACTCAAGAACACCGCCGTAGTTAAAAGAATCCAAGGAGAACAACTTGTCCAGTAAAAATCGCCAATTTAAAGGTCGCTTTAACTAACGAAAAACTATGAAATTAACAACAACAAAACTTATAGCCATTGGCTCATTGGCTGTAATTTCCATTTTAATCACTATTGCGGGCAATGTAATCACTGGATTAACCGGGATACCAGGAATGGGCGGAATATTAAATGGTTTTTTAGGGCCAATATTTTTTATCGTTTGCGCTTTGTTAATCAAACGTTTTGGCGGGGCAACTCTTATGGGATTTGTAGTGGGAGTTTTAACGCTTCCTTTGCCTGCATTTGGAACAGCCGGCTTTTTGCCAAAAATTTTAACAACAATGCTTATTGGGCTTAGTGTAGATATAGTATTTGCCATTAGCAGAACTATCAATAAAAAAAACAGGGGTGGCTACTTCAATGTTAGGAGCAGCCCTGCTTGGCGTTTTAACAATCCTATTAATTTTAGGGCTGGGAAAGGCGTTTAATATGCCTGGCGTAGAAAAATTTGCCCAATTATTAACCTCAATTCCTATTCTATCGGTTATGGTTGTGTCCAGCGCTCTTGGAGGATTAGTGGGTTATTTTATCTTTGTAAAAGTCAAAAATACCGCAGTTGTTAAAAGAATCCAAGGAGAACAAGGGCTCGCACAGTGAAAAATAAAATCGCGTTTAAGGAAATAATTTAATAAACAAAATAAATGAAATTCACTACTCAAAAACTAATAGCGATTGGGGCCTTAGCTGCCATTCAAGCGGTTATCACCTTAGGCGGAGCTGGGCTTAATTTAATAGCCGGCCACTATATTGGCGGGATTTTAAACTCGCTTTTTTATGTTGCCGTGCCAATTTTAGGAGTTTTAATTATTAAAAAGTTTGGAACAGCTACCATAATGGGATTGGTATTTAGTATTTTGGTTATCCCCTTGCCCATTTTTGGCCCTCCAGGGTTTTTGCCTAAAATTTTAGAAGGAGTAATCGGCGGTTTAATTATAGATTTGGTTTTTCTAATTGATAGAACAGGATTTTACAGAAAAATTACTTCAACTTTGGCTGGTGGCTTTGGCCTTTTGACTAATTGGCTAATCGGTTATTTTTTGCTTTTGGTATTCAATATCCCTGGCACCAAAGAAACAGCTAAATTTTTCATTTCACCCTATGGCATAGCAGGCGCTTTTGTTTACGGTTGCCTTTCTGGGCTTATTGCGTACTTGATTTATAAAAAATTGTCAAACACCAGCATAATAAAAAGAATCCAAACAAAATAATATGGCCAAGAAATTAACTACCACCCAGCTCTTAGCCATTGGAGCGTTGGCTGCTTTATACACCATTCTTTCTGTGCCCGGCGCAATCGTGGCAGCGCTTACCGGGATATCTTTTTTTTCAGCTATAGCTAATATTCTGATAATTGGCATAATGTACCCTTTGGTGCCTTTATTATTTAAGCGCATTGGCGCAGTTACCCTTTGGGCTTTAATCGTGGGAATAATATTTATACCCTTGCCCTTAGGGGGACCGCCGGGGTTTTTGCCAAAAGTGATTTATATGGCGTTTTGGGGCTTATTTGCTGATTTTATTTATTTGCTGTTTAAACGCTCTGAAAAAATTTCAGCCATACTTATCGGAGCAACTCAAATAGGGCTTGGCGGGATAATAACAGTTTATCTTTGGAATTTTCTTGGCGCTCCAAAACTTGCGGACCAAAGCGCTGCGGTCGCTACTCCCCTGTTTATTATTGCTGGCTCCATTGTGGGGGGAATAATGGGCTTTATCGGCTATTTAATTTATAAAAAATTGGAAAATACCGCTTTGGCTAAACGAATCCAAATATGATAAAAGATTTCTACATTCAAGAAAGTTCGCCTTTGCATAGTTTAAGTTTTTGGACAAAATTTTTTTGTTTTCTACTGTTATTTCCTTTGGCTGGATTTTTAGCTCCCCCATTTCTTCTGCCGATAATAATTGCTATTTTTATTGTTCTTTTAATTCTAAGCAAAATCAATTTTAATAAATTCTGGGGGTTAACCAAGATTTATTTTATCCCCATAACCATCGGCGTAATTATCTTGTCTTTATTTTTCTCTCTAGGTTCTTTGGGGCAAAGGCTTTCAGAGGGAATTATTTTAGCCCTTAGATTTATAGCCCTTATTGCTTTTGGAATGTTGTTCTCAATGGTTACTAACCCCATTGAAATTCCAGCTGGTTTATTAAGAGCTAAAATTCCCCATAAATACGGTATAACAATAATGGTGTCTTTCAGAATGCTACCCTTAATTTCCCAAAAAATAAAAAGTATTATTGATGCCCAAAAAGCCAGAGGCGCTAGTTTTAAAATATCTCCTCAATTACCCTCGCACGTAATAGCTTTAATGGTGCCCATTCTACATTCAACCTTAGAAACATCTGTAAAACTTTCAGATACTTTAATCTCAAGAGGATACAATCCCGACGGGAAAATTACCATTCCCCCGCAAAAAATAAAAATAGCCGATGGTCTAACGCTTTTTTTATCAATTTTTGTTTTATTAATAAGTTTGGTAAAATAATAGATTAAATATGGCATCAATTATCCAAATTTTAATTAACAATAAAAAAATAGAAACCGAAAGCGGAAAAACTATTCTGGAAATTGCCAAAGAAAACAATATCTATATTCCCACGCTTTGTTATCATTCGGACTTAACTCCGCATGCCTCGTGCCGGCTTTGTTTGGTTAATATTAAGGGCATCAACAACCCCCAAACATCTTGCTCAACAATAGCTGAAAATGGAATGGAAATTGAAACCGAAAATCCAGAAATTGCGAAATTGCGAAAAACTAACCTTGAACTTTTATTCGCCCAGCACAAAGAAGAGTGCTCGGACTGCGTTTTATTGTATAATTGCCAATTTTTAAAATTAGCTAAAGAGCTAGATGCTGATATCGAAAAATTTTCCGACCGCAAAAAAGATTTCCCTATAATTGAATTTGGTCCCAGTATTGTTTTTGATTCTTCAAAATGCATTGATTGTCGTAATTGCGTTGAGGCTTGCGCCAATCAAACAATTAATTATTTAGAAGTAGGAAAAAGAGAAAGTTTTTACCAAATAACTCCCTCAACCACTAGGTCTTGTATTTATTGTGGCCAATGTATTACCCACTGCCCAGTTGGCGCTTTTGAAGCCAAAAGCGAATTTGAACAGGTTGAAGAACCTTTAAACAACAAGAATAAAATATTGGTTTTTCAATTTGCCCCCTCAATTAGAAGCTCTATTGGCGAAGAGTTTGACCTTCCTGATGGCGCTATTGTAACTGACCAATTAGTTGGCGCTATGAAAGAACTTGGGGCTGATTATGTTTTTGATGTTTCAGTTGGCGCTGATTTTACTACTTTTGAAGAAGCTAAAGAAATGGTAGAAAAATTTAAGTCAAATAAACCAAGTTTATTGATGTCATCTTGCTGCCCTTCTTGGGTGAGGTTTATAGAAAAATATTATCCAGAATTTATTCCCAATATCGCCACAGCCAGGCCCCCACATATTATTTTAGGTGGGCTTATTAAAACTTACTGGGCAGGAAAAGAAAAAATAAGCCCAAAGAAAATTTTTGTGGTTTCTGTGATGCCTTGCGTAGCTAAAAAATATGAAATTACTAGAAAAGAAATGCTTTTTAAATACAATGGCACAAGCTTTGCGCCGGTTGACTATGTTTTAACCACCAGAGAATTAGCTTATTTGTTAAAAAAACGGGGTATTGATTTAGCTAAAGCCAAGCCCCAAAAAGCAGACAACCCGTTTGGGGAGCCCTCAGGAAGCGGTGTTATTTACGGAGCATCTGGGGGCGTGATGGAATCAGCTATTAGAACTGCTATGAAAATTTTGGGAGCAAAAAACGAAAAAGTTGATTTTCCAAAAGTGCGGGGCCAAGAAGGAATTAAAGTTAGCCAGGTGGAAGTGGCTGGGAAAATTTTAAATGTTGCAGCAGTTAACGGAACAGGCAACGCTAAAATTGTTTTGGAACAACTAAAGAAAAATCCAGATTTATATCAATGTGTTGAAGTAATGGCTTGCCCGGGCGGGTGCATTGGCGGAGGCGGGCAACCATTGCCTCAAGATAAACAAATAAGACAAAAAAGAGCCCAGGCGCTTTATAATATTGATGAAAAAAAGAAAATTCGCACTGCTTTTGATAACCCTGACTTGCAAAAAATTTATAAAGAATTTCTAAAAGACGAAAAAATAATAAAACAAATATGCCACACCAAATATAAATAATTTTTAATTTCCAATTTTTATAAATAAATCTAAATTTCTAAATTTTTAAAAATTAAAGCATTAAAAATTATTTAAAAATTACAAAATTAAAAATTTAAAAATTCTATGCAAACAAGAATACTCACTCTCAATAAAACTAAAATAACTTCGCTTGTCTTCTTCGCGGCCTTACTGGGTGTTTCTATTATTGCTCCTTTGTTTCACTTCCAGCCAATTACCGGGCCAATAGTTAATGCTTGCTTATTTATTGCCACTGCTATTTTGGGAGTTCAGGCAGGCATTATGCTTGGGCTTTTGCCAAGCTTAGTTGCTTTATCGGTTGGTACCCTACCAACTCCCTTAGCGCCAATGGTGCCATTTATTATGGCCAGCAATGCTATTATGGTTGTTATCTTCGCTTGGTGCCAAGGAGTGAAACTCCTTGCCCCAAGCAAGGAGTTTCACTCCTTTCAGAGCCCCTTCAGTTTCTTTCTTAGTATAATTTCAGCAAGTATTTTAAAATTCCTGTTTTTATTTTCAACAAGCTATATTGTTATTCATTTAATTGCTCAAAAACCAATTGCCCAAAAAGCTGCCACAATGATGTCCTGGCCCCAGCTAACCACTGCCCTCCTCGGGGGTCTCCTCGCCTTTGCTTTTTTACGGGTTTATAAAAAGTAAACTTATATTTTAAATGAAAAAAAGGGCTACTACAGCCCTTTTTTTCGTGGTATAATATTAATCATAATTATTTATTGTGTATTGTGTAATATGAAAAAAATTAAATTTCCAAAATTAAAGATAAAAAACAAAAAAAGGTTCGTTCTCATCTTAATAGCTGTGATAATTGTTTTGGCAATTACAGTAGCTATTGTTATTGGCCAGCTCACAAAGCCTTTGCCTTATGAATTTACCACCGTAAAAAAACAAAATGTTATCCAAGAGGTTTCAATAACAGGCAAGGTGAAACCCGCTCAAGCGGTTGAATTAGCTTTTGAAAAAGGAGGAAAAGTAAAAAAAGTATATGTTGGTATTGGCGATTTTTTGGAGGAGGGCGACAGTTTAGTGGCTTTGGACACTTCGGAACTACAAGCTCAATATAGCCAAGCACAAGCCACCCTCGAAAGCCAACAGGCAAGCTTGGATGAGCTTCAAAAAGGCACCAGGCCCGAAGAGCTGCAAATCTATCAAACTAAATTAGCTAATGCCCAAAAAAGCTTTGATGACGCAAAAATAAATTTAACTAATGTTAAAAATAAAGCTATTTCTGATTTAGTTAATCTTTATGACAGCGTTAAAGATACTCTTAATGATTCCTATGTTAAAGCCGGTGATGCTGTCAATAAACAAACGCAAGAGCTCTTTTCCAATGGCAATACTGATAACCCCCAGCTAACTTTTTATTGTTCCAGCTATCAGTCAACAATAGACAGCCAAAGTAAAAGAGTTACAGCAGGCAATGCTGTATCTGACTTAAAATTAATAGCCAGCAGTAATTCCACTGACTATAATTTTTTAGATACTTCTCTTAGTAAAGCCACGGCTAGCTTAAACCAGATAAACGACTTTTTAAACACAATTGATAGCTCTTTAAGCAATGCTTCTAATTTGTCTTCCTCAGCCATTTCAACTTATAAGGGCTACGTCAACATAGGCCGAACCAATGTTAATACTGCCCTAACAAGTATTAATGCTTTAAAGCAATCTATTGCTTCCCAGAAAATAACTAACCAAAAAAATATTGACACCGAACAATCTTCCTATAATTCATTAAAAAGCGATTTAGATGTGGCTCAAAACGAACTAGACCTTAAAATTTCTGGCTCAACCGTAGAAGCGATTGCTGGCCAAGAAGCCTTAGTTAAGTCAGCTAAGGCCAACGTTGATAACATTGCAGCCCAAATCGCCAAGTCAACTATTAGGGCCCCTTTCGCGGGAACCATCACCAAGCAAGAAGCCAGGCTTGGAGAAATCGCCCAAGCCGGAGCCATTGTCGTGTCTTTAATATCGCAAGCTGAATTTGAAATTGAGCTAAATGCGCCAGAGGCCGATATTGCCAAAGTAAAAATAGGAGACACAGCAACAGTTACTTTAGATGCTTATGGAAGCGATGTTAAATTCCAAGCCAAAGTTACCAAAATCAACCCTTCAGAAACAATTATTGAAGGTGTCCCCACTTATAAAACCACTCTGCAGTTTTTGCAAAAAGACGAACGGATAAAATCCGGATTCACAGCTAATGTTGACATTTTAACCAACCAGAGAGAAAATGTTTTGGCTGTTCCCTACCGAGCGGTTATAACCAAAAATGGCGATAAAATTATAAAAGTTTTACACGGCAAAAAAATTGAAGAAAGAAAAGTAGTTGTTGGCCTTAGGGGGTCTGATGGAAATATAGAAATTACTCAAGGATTGACAGAAGGAGAGAAAATAATCACCTTTGAAAAGAAAACCCCATGAGCTTAATTATTGAAGTTGAAAATTTAAAAAAAACTTACAGCGAAGGCGAAACCGAAACTCGCGCTTTGTGCGGAGTTTCTTTTAATGTAGAAGCAGGTGAATTTGTAGCAGTAATGGGGCCTTCGGGTTCTGGCAAATCAACACTTTTGCATATATTGGGATTTTTAGACAGACAGACAAAAGGCAGCTATCTTTTTGATGGCAAAGAACTAAGCGAATACACAGACAACGAAGTGGCAAAAGTCCGCAATGAAAAAATGGGATTTATTTTTCAGTCCTTTAATTTACTGGCTCGAACAACTGTTTTAGAAAATGTAAAACTGCCCTTGCTTTATTCAAGCACTCCCCAATCAAAATGGAACTCAATGGCTAAAAAAGCTATTGAGCAGGTTGGGCTTTCCCATAGGATAAACCATTTAACTTCCCAATTATCGGGCGGTGAAAAACAAAGAGTGGCAATTGCTCGGGCTTTAATCAACGAGCCAAAAATTATATTTGCTGATGAGCCAACTGGAAACTTGGACTCCAAATCCGGAAGCGGCGTAATGGAGATTATAGAAAAATTAAACAACCAAGGCCACTCTATTATTTTAATCACCCACGAAACATACACTGCCCAATACGCCCAAAGAATTATCACCCTAAAAGATGGGGAAATAGAAAGCGATAAGAAAGTTGAACAAAGACGGGTAGGTAGGAAAAGTTTTATTAAGTAAGCTGGGGGCAGACCTCCCCAAAAACTGAACTCAAGATTTTTGGAGGTCTGCCTCCAGCACAACTATGACGTTTAGAAACTCTCTAAAAACAGCTGTAAAAGGATTGAGGGCGAATAAATCCCGCTCGGCTTTAACTATTTTGGGAATTGTTATTGGCATTACTTCTATTATTTTGATTATGTCTTTGGGCAAGGGCGCAGAAGATCTCATTTTAAATCAAGTAAGGGGATTAGGAGCTGCCACCATTATTATTGAGCCGGGCAGAGAGGCCCAAGGCCCTTCTGATTTTGGCTCTCTATTTACTGACTCCTTGAAAGACCGCGAGGTTGAGGCCTTGTCAAAGCCATCAAATGTGCCTGGCGTTGAAGGATTAACCCCAATGGTTGTTTTATCAACTACTGTTTCTTTTGAAAATGAAGTTGACTCTTTTATGATTTTGGGAGCAGCTCCTTTGCTTGCTGAAATTGTAGATGTTTACCCGGAATTTGGCCAATTTTTTAGCGACGAGCAAGTCCAGCAGTTGTCAGCAGTGGCTGTTATTGGCTCTGAAGTAAAAGAAAAACTTTTTGGTCCTTCTGAGGCCTTGGGCCAAAATATTAAAATAAAAAACAAAGTTTTTAAAGTAATTGGTATTTCTCCAAAAAAAGGACAGGTTGGCATGCTTGATGTTGATAATTCAATTATTGTTCCCTATACCACTGCCTTAAAATATCTTTCGGGGATGAACTACTATCATCAAATTCTTGTTAAAGCAAAATCCGAACAAATTGTTCCCCAAACCGTAGAAGATATAGAAGCAACCCTAAGAGAACTTCATGACATAACCGACCCCTCAAAAGACGACTTCCAAGTGGCAACCCAAGAAGACATTGCCCAAAGAGTTAGTATGGTTACTTCTATTTTAACAATATTTTTAGCTGCTATTGCCGCTATTTCTCTGGTGGTTGGGGGCATTGGCATTATGAATATAATGCTTGTATCTGTCACTGAGCGCACCCGCGAAATTGGTTTGCGAAAAGCTCTTGGGGCCACCACTAGGAATATTTTGACCCAGTTCTTATTGGAATCAGTTATTTTAACTTTACTGGGGGGAGTTATCGGTATTATCCTTGGAGTTTTTGATTCTTTTATTGCTTCTTTGATATTAACTAAAGCTCTTGGCTCTACTTGGCAATTTACCGTTGCTGTTCAGGCAATTCTTTTGGGCTTGGGGGTTTCTGCTTTTGTTGGAGTTGTTTTTGGCCTTTACCCAGCCCAGCAGGCCTCAAAAAAATCTCCTATTGAAGCCCTCCGCTACGAGTAAAAGTGTAGGAGGGCTGCCCTCCAAAAACTTTGGGGAGGGCAGCCCTCCTACACGCAAAATGATAACAGAAATAATTTTACAACTAATAACAAATTTAATCGCTTCAGGGGGATATTTTTTTGTTTTCTTTTTAATGGTTTTAGAAAGCACAGCCCTCCCCGTGCCAAGCGAAGCGATTTTACCCTTTGCTGGATTTTTAATTTATACTGACCAATTTTCTTTTTGGCCTGTATTGCTTTTTAGCACCTTGGGCAGTATTACTGGCTCCTTGCTTTCTTATTATATTGGCTTTTATGAAGGCGAGCCATTTGTTTTAAAATACGGAAAATATTTTTTACTAAAACCAGACGATTTAACTAAAACCAAAAACTTTTTTAAAAAACGTGGCGAGAGAACAATTTTCATTAGCCGGTTTATTCCAGTGGTACGGCATTTAATTTCTCTGCCAGCGGGCACAGCTAAAATGAATCTTTTAAAATTTTTAACCTACACCATAGCTGGAGCAACAATTTGGCACATATTTTTAACTTGGCTTGGATTTACTTTAAAACAAAACTGGCAACAACTTGAGCAATATACAAAATACTTTGACTATATATTTTTATTTGCCATCATAATCGCCCTGATAATATTCATCGCCAAAAGAAAAAGAGCTATCTGATCTATCGACCGACGCTCTTTTTTGCCACTTATTTTTATTCCAAGAGGTTACTTAAAAAATTTCCCAAAGAATCCTCGCCAGGAAAATCTAATCTCTCGGTACGATCAAAATCGGGAGTAGAAATAATAGCAATATGATACGAAAGAGTTCCTAAGCAGAAGGAATTACCGTATTTCCTGATTAAGCTAAAAAAATGCTGAATGGTTTTTTCATTATAATTAGCTGAGCCTATTTTTTTAATCACCTCAGATCTTATATTTTTTAGACGACAAACTTCTTTTTCAAACATTTCCTTACTTAATTTTTCCATTTAAAAAACCTCCTTAATTTAGAAAGTTAGCTCAACAATTGAGCTAACACTGGTTGCTTTTTACCACAGATTTATAGGAAACACAAGCTCGGGGGGGACAGTCCCCCGCCGGTTACTCCGCTGTGTAAAGTTTCATCACCAGCATCAATAAAATACCTAAAATAAAGATGCAGAAATAGCCGAGAGATTTGGCTAAGCCAAAATCTTTTTTAATTTCTGGGATTAAATCCGAGCAAGCAATGTAAATAAAATTTCCAGCTGCAAATGGTAATAAATAAACAATATTGCTACCAATTTTTTCCGCCAAAAAATATCCAACCACAGCCCCCAACATTGCCGTTAAGGCAGATAAAAAATTAACCAACAAGGCCTTACCCTTTTTAAACCCTCCGTACACTAAAACACCAAAATCCCCCAATTCTTGAGGAATTTCATGCAAAGCCACAGCTATTGTGGTTGCCACCCCGCTAATTGGGGAAACAACAAAACTGCCCGCAATTATTAATCCATCTAAAAAATTGTGCAAGCCATCAGAAAATAAAATTAAATAAGAAAAAGAATGTATTTCTGAATGACTGGTAGAGTGGTGATGGTGCCATTTTATAAACTCCTCTAAAATATAAAACAAACAAAAACCAAGCAAAGCAAAAACAAAAACTTTTAGAGTATTTTCTATCCCAGCCGTTTCGATGGCTTCTGGCAACAAATGCAAAAAAGCGCTTCCTATTAAAGCGCCTGCGGAAAATGCCACCAAAATCAAAAGAATTTTATTTAAAAATTTTTCTTTGAAAAACAAGCTCAAAGCGCCAACAAATGAAATCAAGCTCACTAAAAAAGTACTTAATAAAATATAAAAAATAATCATTCTAAAAAAAGACCCTGGCGCCTCCTAGTTAATATATTTGGGACTTGAATCCAAGTGGGTACTCTATTACCCCACCCAAGGGTAAGGCAAAAATAAGCTCCCAGGCAAATATTTGTTCCTCAATTAATCTAGAAAGTCCAGAGCCAAACTTATTATACTATTTAATCCCCAATGCCTCAACCAGCTGTTTTATCAAAGAAACCACAACCGCTGGGGGCATTAAACTATATGAAGCAACCCCCTCATCGTCAATCACTTGCCATGGCTTTTCTCCCACTTTTATAGAGTCGTCTGCTTGCAACTCATAAGTATACTCTGGAGTTATTTCATAGCTATCAAGAAACTCTTCGGCCTTATCAACTGGCACAGAGTTTCGCAGAAAAATCTTAGGCACACCATAGAGAGTCATTGCTTTTCTCATTAGGTCCTCATCGTTTTTTAAGCGCTCTTTAATTGGCCCAATGCCAAGCTCATCTCCCTCTTTAGTGCCCATTCTTGCCCCAGTACACTCTGGGTTATCACAATTTAAATAAAACCTCTCTGTTTCTTTATCGTAGCCGGGTTTTGTGGTGGCTAACAGCTTCAAGTTTCTTGATGTTTTGCATAAAGGACAAATCAACCTGTATTTTATCCTTTCATCAATTACCGCCTCGGGAACATCAATCATCACAAAGACATCCGGATCATCCCTATAGCCCATTAAGTCCCTAAAAAATAATGAATAAGAAACTTGATCCATGCTCCTGGGAAAGCCATCAATAAAAATAGCTTTCTTAGGCATTAGAGAGATTTTCTTTTTTACCAAAGCCAAAATAAGCTCTGATGGTAAAAGTACTTTTGTGCTCCTTCCCTCCAAGGCCTCCATAATTTCATCCAAGTGCAAATAACCCCTGTAGTTTTTTTCTAAAAACGCTACCAGATCTTTTTTCTTTTCTGGATCAGCCGCCACTTCATCAAGGTCTCTTATCATATCCCCAACTGACAAATGCACAATTTTATCATTGCCCACAATTTCAGCTAACATTTTAGCGTAAGTGCCCTTGCCAGAATTTTTTTTGCCCAACAAATAAGCAATAAAACTATTTTCTTGCAGGTAACCTTTCAACTTTTTTATTTCAGGCCCGGCTTTTGCCTCAAAATATTCGGCTCTGCCAGAGGGCGAGGTTATATCAAACCTTTTATCCAGCCCCTCAATTTTTGTTTTAAATAATGGAAAATTTAATGAAGACATTTTTTTATTTTTTTGACGAATAATCAAAATTACTTCTATTAGAAGTAATTGTAATATCGCCGATTAAATCTGTTCTCATCACCTTTATACCAAATTCTGCCAAATTACTCAACACCTCTTGGTGCGGGTGGCCATAAGAATTTTTTGCCCCCACTGAAATAACAGCTACTTCGGGCTTCACATTAGCCAAAAATTCTGGGCTAGTGGCGCTTCTACTTCCGTGATGCGATACTTTTAAAACATTGCTTTCGATGTTTTCGTTATTGGCAATAATGGCCTGCTCTGCTTCTCTGTTGGCGTCTCCGGTAAACATAAACTCTGTTTGACCAAAAATTAACCGACCAACAATTGAGCTATCGTTATTATTCTTCGAGTCCTGTTTTGGTAATTCTATTGGATACAAAATATCTATTCTTGAATCTCCAGCTATAATTTTCGCGCCAGCTTTTCCCAAGGTAATTTTAGCCCCCTCCTTTTCTATTTTTGAAACCCAGCTTTCAAATGTTTTGCCATCCGACAATTCGCCTGTCCATACAATATTTTTTACTTTGTAATAATCTAAAACATCTAAAAGCCCTCTTAAATGGTCGTAGTCGGGGTGAGTTAAAATTACCAGATCAATTGTTTTATCCCAAAATGGCATTTGCTTGCCCAGTTTTTCAGCCACTTTGCTACTGGGGCCGCCGTCAATTAAAATTTGGTGTTTTTGCGGAGTTTCAATAAAAACACTATCTCCTTGCCCAATATCAAAAAATGTAATCTTAATCTGGCTATCTAACCCCCAAACAAACTGCCACACGAAAACATTACCCAAGCCCAAAATTAAAATCGCAAATAAATAATATTGTAAATTTTTATTTTGCAACAATTTTATTTAAATCGTCTAAAAGCTTCTTAAGGTCAATGCCATACATTTTGCAGACGTCGCCGATGGTTAGTTCTTGTATTTCAAACTGGGCCATTGGGCAGGTTAAGCAGGGCACTCTGTGCTTAGCTAAAATAATTTTGGCGCTTTCTTTTGCCATAATTTCAGCTAACATCGTGTTTTTTGTTATTTTATTCATAATTTTTATTTTTAATTAGCCCGCAATCCAGCCACCATCAACCACCACAACCGAACCTGTCATATAAGAGGATTCGTCTGAAGCCAAAAAAGCCACGGCATTGGCAATATCTTCTGGCTTGCCAAATCTGTGCAATGGTATAACAGCCAAAGTTCCTTCTAATGCTTTTGGATTTTGTTTAGTGGAGTCCATCATTGGCGTATCAATGGCTCCTGGAGCTATAGAATTAATTCTAATTCCAAAGGGCGCCAGCTCCAAAGCCAATGCCTCTGCCATGGCTACAATTCCGCCTTTGCTAGCGCAATAATGGACAATTCCAGGAAACCCCATACCAATTTGGCCCATTGCCACAGAAGCAATGTTTACAATCACGCCTTTTTTTTGTTTTACCATCTCGCGAGCCACAGCTTGAGAACATAAAAAATAACCTTTTAAGTTTATATCTAAAGTTTTATCCCAATCATTTTCGGTTAAATCTAAAAACGAACTAAATTGGCAAATGCCAGCGTTATTCACTAAAATATCAATTTTGCCAAAGTCCTTTATTGTTTTCTCTATCATCGCATCCACTTCAACCTTTTTAGATATATCACATTTTATGGCAATGGCCTCTCCGTTCATTGCTTTTATTTCATCAACAGCTTTCTGACAATCCTCTTGCGAAATGTCAGCTACCACTACCTTACACCCTAAACTCGCCAGTTTTAAAGCATGGGCCTTGCCCATCCCCCGCCTTGCGCCAGTGATAATGGCGACTTTATTTTTTAAATCTTCGTATTGCATATCTTTATTTTATGTTCTCAATTTTTGTTTTTTCTAACGCCGACTTTATTAATTTTTTTAATTTTAGCTTTTTTTCTTGGTTTTTTACATCTTTTAAATCAGCTTTGGTGGCTGGATGCTTTGGAGCAAACATTGAGCAACAGTCCAAATGAGGCAAAATAGAGATTTCATAAGTGCCGATTTTTTTAGCCAAATCCATTATCTCTTGCTTATCCCACCCTGCCAATGGCCGTAAAACCGGCAAGCTAACCGTCTCTTCAACAACAAGCATATTGTCCAAAGTTTGACTGGCCACCTGCCCCACGCTTTCCCCAGTTATCAATGCCTTAGCTTTTTCTTGAAGGACAATTTCATTGGCCACCAAAAACATAATTCGCCGGTATAGCACCACTCTAAAATCAGCTTTAGTTTTCAAAACGATTTCTTTTTGAACATCCAAAAATGGCACAAAATAAACTTTTACTTTTTCTTGATAATTTTTCAAAACCCGCAAAATATCCCGCACTTTTTCAAAGGATTGCTCATAGCCCTGCTGATTGGAATAAAAATGGACAAAAATATTTTCAACTCCCCTTTTCATCATTAAATAACTTGCCACAGGAGAATCAATGCCTCCAGAAATTAAAGAAACAGCTTTTCCGCTAACCCCCAAAGGCAACCCCCCTGTTCCTGTAAATTTTTTTGTGTAAATAAATGCGTATTTTTCAGTAATTTCTATATATAAAATAATGTCTGGATTATGTAAATCTACCCTAACGCAATTCGTGCGATCGCTGGAATTGCGTATAGGTGGTATTTTGTTTAAAACTGCTTCCCCCACTTGCTCATTTATCTGCTGGCTGGTTAAAGCAAAATTTTTATTTCCTCGTTTTGTTTCCACTTTAAAACTATCGAAATCCTCGTTTCTCAAAATTTCAATTGCTTTATTTTTTATGCTTTCAATGTTTTGTTGGGATTGTTCAGCAAACACAAAATAAGTTATGCCAAAAACTTTTTGCAAAATATCCTTAGTTTTTAAAGCAACGGGGGACTGTCCCCCTTCGAATTTCAGGGAGACTGTCCCCCTTAATTCTATATCCCTTAATTCCACTAAGATTCGGCCAGAAATTCTTTTTACATAATCAAAAACAATCCCGTTAAGTTGCAAGGATCTTTTTATATTTTCAACCAATTTCTCCTCAAAAAATTTTCTATTATCGCCTTTTAAAGCGACTTCGCCATAATGAACTATTATAAGCATATTAAATATGTTCAAGAAATTCTTCTACTGTAGCTTTTAGGGGCAGAGAAAAATAAAAAGTTGTTCCGTGGTTTTCTTCAGAAATAAACCATATTTTACCGCCATGGCCTTCCACTATAAACTTTGCTAAGTAAAGCCCAATACCTGTTCCCTTGTTAGAAACCGCTCTAGCATTAGTGGCACGATAAAATTTTTCAAAAAGATTGCTCTGTTCTAATTTTGGGATACCAATGCCAGAATCCGACAAAGCAACAACCAAGGAATTTTTTCCAGTAATAATATTTAAACTAATTTGCCCATTATTCCCCGTGTAGTGCAAAGCATTTTCTAACAGATTATCAAAAACCTGCTTAATTTTTCCCCAGTCCACTTCTAAAAATATCTTTTCTTCAGCTGGAGGAATTTTATAATTAAAAGAAATATTTTTCTGCTTAATTAATAGAGAAAAATCTTTTAATAAGCTTTCAATTAAAACTAAGAATTTATCTAATGGTATTGTTTTTTTATTAATGGGCAGCTGCCTTTGTTCAATTTTTGGAATATCAAGCAGGCCCCCAATCATTTCCAGCAGGCCATCTATTTCTTTTGTGCCCGCTTGAATAACCTCTTTTTGTTTAACGCTTAATTTCCCAAAATCTCCACTTTGGAACATTAAGAGAGAGAGCCTTAAAGCTAATAAAGGAGTTCTTAGCTGGTGAACTATAAAAAATACAAACTCTGTTTTGGCATTGCTAACTTCTTGAAGCTTTTGATTTTCATTAATCATTGCTTTTAAATGTTTTTTGAAAGCAATCAAATAAACAATCACAACCCCAAAAGCCATTGAAACAGCTAGCCAAACAATAGCTGTAATTATATCTATGCGCACAAGTCCGCCACCCCAAAAAAAATTATACCCCTTTAAAAAACTATTACTCCTTAAATACTCAACACTAAACAGCAAAACGAATCCGCCGAAAAGTCCGCCAAAGACACCGGCTAACAGATGAAAAATGCTGCGTAATTTTTTAATTTGAGGCATAAGATTACTGCGGTTGACCAGCAACGCCAGATTTAGCAAATAGTTTGGGAATATAAACCCCCAAAATCATTAAAAAAGCTCCGATTATAATAAGAATATCAGCCAAAAATGTTAACCCCGGCCCTTTAACGAAATTGTGCATTGGCCCGCCGCTTAAAAAGATAAGCACGCCAAAGGCAATAAGTAAAGCGCGGGCTTTTAAAAGCTTGTCTTTTGTTTTACGGCTGCCGCTTAAAAGAACAAAGAAAGAAAAAATTAAACAAATAGTGGTAAATATGCCAATTGTAGCGCCACTCACAGCTGGAACAATAAACAAATAAACATTATTAGACAAAAGCTGGACTTTAGTGCTTGGAATATTCAAAAAAATAACAACAATTCCAATAGCAGATAAAACAACAGCCATTTTAAAAATTAACTTTTCCAAACGGGGTATCCTTAGGCTCACAGGCAAAAGTATGAAGTAGCTTATGCCAATAAACATAAAAATATGAGCAACTGCCCAGAGTATCACATTTGTCTGGCTAGATAAAGATACCAGCCCCGCAGCTAAAGAAAAAAATAACTGTTGAACGCCAAAAGCTAAAAGAAAAACCATAAAAAACTTCAAGAGAGCTGTCTTTTCTTTCTGCCAAGAAAGATAAACTTTAGCTCCTGCTACAAAAAAAAACAAAGAAGTAATACCCGTACTAATTGAAGTTATAGTAAGCATATTTTTAATAGCCAAACTTTAAATAAAATTATTGGCTATCTTTTATTACCTCAAGAGCTTTTATATTTAATTCCCAAAATTTTTCTGGTATTCTTTCTTTTATTGCCCCAATAATTTCTTCTTTGGTTAAGGGCAATGCATCTTTTAAAATAGCAAAACCGATCATAGCCATGCCAACCACCACTGAATTATCTAATTCTTTTTCACAGATTGTAGAAAAAGGCATTGTAAATATTTTAGCAGTAGCTAATTTAATGTTATCTTCTACTTGCTTAAAAGAAGCGCTTTCAGCTAAAGTGGGTGTTTGATAATTGTTAATAATAAAAACCGTGTCTTTACTGGCAAATTCTAAACCATTTAAGGCTTCTTGAAATTCTAAAGCTAAAATCAAATTTGCTTGCGCTTTTGGCACCATGGGCGAGTAAACTTTTTTTCCAAACCTTATATAAACACTAACCGATCCGCCTCTTTGGGAAAGCCCGTGCAACTCCGAAGTTTTAACATCAAGCCCCCTATTAAAAGCTACTCTGGAGATAACATCTAAAAGTGTTATCAATCCTTGCCCCCCAATCCCTGTTATAACAATATTAAATACTTCTCTCATATTATTTAATTTGTCAGTTAAAAAGTTAACGGGTTAACGGGTTAGAAATTTAACTCGTTAACTCGTGAACGCGTTAACCGAATAATTTTTAACTTCTCTTTCTTTTTTCTAATAATCCACAAACCCTCCTGGCAATAATAACCGATGTTTCACCTGAATTAACAAATTCTTTAATGGTGGCTACCAATTGGTTATAGTTTTCTTCTTGGTCAATAATGGCTAAATTCTTCACATTTAAGGCTTTAACGATATTTTCTATTTTAACCGGAACTATCTCATCCCCAGAACTATCTCTGCCCATTGATGGATTAACCTGGTGACCTGTCATGGCTGTTATTCTATTGTCTAAAATAATCAATAATAACCCCGACTTATTGTAAACAGAATTCATCAACCCCGGAATACCCGCATGCAAAAAAGTGCCATCTCCGATAAAAGCAATCACCTTTTGCTTAGTGGCTTTTTTTACCCCATGCCCAATTCCCACGCCAGAACCCATAGAAATTAAATAGTCATACAAGTTATGTGGAGGCAAGGCGGCAATCATATAACAGCCAATATCCCCTCCAAATATTGTACCCAAAGGAGCCGCTTGCTTAACAGCCGCATAAAGCTTCCAATATGGGCAAGTTGGCCAACCCGTGCAAAACCTTGGCAAATGCTTTAACTTCTTTATCGGTTGAACAACCTTTGGATTATAAGTTTTACCAAACAGTTTTGCCACTCCAAATGCAGTATTGTCTGGGTTTAGCTCACCAACCTCTGGTAAAAAATTTTTGCCAAAAATTTGCAACTTGGGGTTAACTGACTTGGCAATTCTTTCAATTTCTTTTTCTAAATAAGGGTCAAGCTCTTCAGCTATTAAAACCTTTTTCAAGGGCTTGATAAATTTTTTAATTCTTTCTTCGGGCAAAGGATAAAAAAATCCAAGCTTTAAAATTGTTGGCTTCACTTCCAGCATTTCAACAGCTTCCATTGTATGCAAAAATGCCACGCCCGAAGTTATTACCCCAGCCCGTTGAACGTTTAACGTAGAACTTAGGACGCTATTTATAGTACTTTTTTCTGCGTATTTTTGAATATCTTTTATTTTTTGTAATAACTCCTCGTGCATTTCAAGCACTCTTGGGGGCATTGTTACAAAACGTTTCTGGTTGCGGATAAACTTACCAAAAAGCGTTTTTGATTTTGGCAAAGCTCCCAGCGCAACCGGCATTTTTTGGTGAGCCACCCTAGTTGTTAAGCGAATCATTACTGGAATTTTAAATTTAGCTGATAATTGAAAGGCTAATTTTGTAAAATCCTTGCATTCCTGGGCATCAGATGGTTCAAGTGTTGGAATATGGCCCAAATAACTAAACCCTCTAGAGCTTTCTTCTGATTGAGCTGAAGAATGGCACGAAGGGTCATCCGCCACTAAAATAACAGTTGGCCCTTTTGAGCCAGTGTATAGAAATGGTATTAAACTATCACTGGCCACATTCAAACCAAAATTTTTCATGGCCACCAAACATTTAAGCCCAGAAAAAGAGGCTCCCATTACTGTCTCCATAGCTACTTTTTCATTGGTGGAAAATTCAAAATACACATTAGCTTGTTTGGCTATCTTATAAAAAGTATTACCAATTTCCGAAACCGGCGTGCCAGGATAAGTTGCCACAAACTGCAGTCCTGCTTCCAAAGCTCCCCTGATAACCGCCTCATTGCCCAACAAAATCGCTTTGCCTGATGGTTTTAATAAATCTTGAATCATAAACTTATTTATTTATTTTAGCATAAGCTATTGTATTATACCACCACCTAAAAGCTCTTTGCCCTTATAGAATACTATTGATTGCCCTGCGGTGATGGCTCGCTGGGGTTTTGTAAAAATAATCTTATATTTTCTTGACCCAAGTTTTTCTTTAATCACAGCAGGAGCTAGCAAAGAACCGTACCGCACTTTAGCTAAAAATTTTAAGGGCAATGCTGGCTCACCTCCCGAAAACCAATTAACTTCTCTGGTAATTAATTCTTTTTTTAATAAATCTTTTTCGTTTTTGGAAATAACTAAAATATTCTTTTTTAAATCTTTACCAGCCACAAACCAAGGACCACCAGAAAGCCCTATGCCTTTTCGCTGGCCAATAGTACAAAACCATAAACCATTATGCTCGCCTAATATGTTGCCTTGCTTATCAACTATCTTGCCTTTTTTCTTGCCAAGCTTCTTTTGCAAAAACGAATTAAAATCAAGGCTACCCAAAAAACAGGCGTCGCTTGAAGATGGCGTTTGATGAGTTGGCAAGTTAAATTCTTTTGCTATTTCTCTGACTTTTTGCTTGCTTTCTATTTCACCAATAGGAAACAAAATTTTGCTCCATTGTTGAAGAGCCAGCTTAACTCCCCATAAAAAATATGTTTGGTCTTTATTAAGGTCTTTTGCTCTAAATAATTTATTGTTTTTAAGTTGCGCATAGTGTCCGGTGGCAAGATAATCGCATTTTAGCTCTTTGGCTTTTTCCAATAAAAATTTAAATTTAATTTCCCTATTGCAAACTACACAAGTATTTGGCGTTCGGCCGTTTCTCATTTCCTTTAAAAAATAATCGTCAACTAATTTTTTAAAATTTTCCTTTACATCAAAAAACTTAATTGGAATGTCTAAAGCCTCGCCAATTTTTTTTACCCTATCTTCAACCTCTTTGTTTTTACTTTTATTTTCCTTGGCTTTCCAAAACCTCAAGTGAAATCCAATTACATCAAAACCCTGTTTTTTTAACAAAGCGCAAGCCACCGAACTATCCACCCCGCCCGACAACGCCACCGCCACTTTTTTACTTTTATTTTGTAATGCCATATAATTAAGTAAACTTATCATAAAAATTATGCGAAATCAAAAATTTCAAAATAGTTTCTTTTTTATAATTTTTGGAAGTGTGGTAGTGTTAACCGCTTTTTTACTAAAGGCATATATTGGCATTATTATTGTGGCTGGCGCCTTGGCCATTGTTTTTAGGCCCATTCACAGTAAAATTCTAAAAGCAACAAAGCAGAAAAAAAATATTGCCTCATTAGCTTCTGTTTTTTTAGTAATTTTAATGGTTCTGGCACCTTTGCTGTTAATTGGTTTTCAAGTTTACAGAGAAGCTTTTGGCCTTTATGTTGGGCTTTCCAACGACAATTTTAGCCAATTTAATGATTTAGTTAATAGTATTAATAAAACTGCGCAAAGCTTATCGCCAGGTTTTTCTTTAAATTTAAATGCTCAAAAAATTTTATCGCCAATTTTAAATTTCACGGTCAGTCATTTAAGTGGAATATTTTCTGGAGCAGCCAACCTTTTGCTTAATATTTCGCTTGGTTTGATTACCTTATTTTATTTCTTCAAGGAGGGTGGCGAAATAAAGAAATATATTGCCAGATTAAGTCCTCTTTCGCCAAAAAATAACGAAGATGTTTTTATTGCTCTTAAAAAAACAGTTAACGCTTCTATTAAGGGTAGTTTATTGGTAGCCCTTATACAGGGAATTATTGTTGGGATTGGTTTTGAAATTTTCGGCTTATCTAATGGAGCCTTGTGGGGGGCAGCTTTTATGATAATTTCTTTTCTGCCCAGCATTGGCATAGCTTTAATAATAATTCCAGCATTTATTTATTTACTTATTTCTAGCAATTTTCTGTTAGCTTTGGGTTTTCTGGCCTGGTCGCTTGGCACAAATGGTGTTTTAGATTATTTAATCGCACCAAAACTAAAAAAAGGAGCAGGCCTGCACCCTTTGCTTATTTTGTTCTCTGTGTTAGGGGGAATCTCTTTATTTGGCGCTATGGGTATTTTAATTGGCCCTATGGTTTTCAGCCTACTAACTGCTTTACTAAAAATCCTCCCAGAAGTTACTCAAAAAACCTATAAAACCTAACAATTTTTGTGGCTTTTTTCTACTTCTTGCTTTTCTTTTGCCAATTGCTGATGGTGCTTGTTAAGCGCCTCGGGGATTATTTTTTCATTTTTTATCAAGTAATCATGAATGGCTTCACCAAGGGCATCAACTGCAAGAAAAGAACAATGAATTTTTGGCTTTGGAACTTCACCTAACTTATTGAGTAAATCCTGTTTTGTAATTTCCAAGGCTTTTTCTATTGTCTTACCTTTCACCACCTCAGTCAAAGCGCTGGAGTTTGCGATAGCAACCGCACAACCTAGTGTCAAAAAAGAGGCCTGTTGAATAATCTCTTTTCCTTTTTTGTCTTTCCCAACTTTTATATAAAATTCCATGACATCCCCACAAAAGGGGTTTCCAACTTTTCCTAATCCATCATAACCCTTCATTTTCCCAACATTTCGAGGATTTTTAAAATGCTTCATTATTTCTCTTGAATATATGCTTGGCATAAGTTTAAAAATTAAATCATTAAAAATTATTTCAGTGGCGATATTTCTCTCAACCTTTTAATAATTTCTGGTAGTACTTTAAGCATATAGTTAATCTCGCTTTCTGTATTATATTTTCCCAAAGAAAACCTGATGGAGCTATGCGCTCTTTCAATACCAACCCCCAAAGCCATTAAAACATGGCTTGGGTCCAAATTTCCCGAGGCGCAAGCCGAGCCAGTGGAAACTGCCACGCCCTTTTCGTTTAAAGCCATCAAAATGCTTTCTCCTTCCACTCCGCTAAAGCTAATATTTACATTATTGGGCAATCTATTTTCTCTTGAGCCGTTTAAGTCTGTTCCTGATATGTTTTTTA
>Ga0210057_1001581_pt1 | contig 34260 bp, 36 predicted proteins | sample CryGeyCG2114_010_2_FD_183968 | JGI IMG/M metagenome (GOLD analysis project Ga0210057, IMG submission 183968) | Groundwater microbial communities from aquifer - Crystal Geyser CG10_big_fil_rev_8/21/14_0.10 (SPAdes) (version 2) | ecosystem: Environmental > Aquatic > Deep subsurface > Groundwater ... | reverse complement strand
AAACCTCCTTGTTTTGGGTAATTTACACCAGTCAGCGTGGAATATATTTAAAGATGAAAAAGACTATATATCAGCAGAAAATTATTATTTAGAAGGATTAAAGCTCAGTTCAACTCGTCCACAATTTCTCTATGGACTTCAAGAACTTTATAAATCAAAAGGAGATACAGAAAGAGAACAGCCGATTACAGATAGGATAAATACCCTGTGGCCGAGTAAGTAAAAAAAATGATAGTTATTATTTTAAAAGGAGGACTTGGTAACCAGATGTTTCAATATGCTTGTGGAAGAGCACTTGCTATAAAAAATGAAACTAAACTTATTCTGGATACAACATTTTTAAACGATAAGTTTTTTAAAATTTTTTTTTCCTCTCGTTCGTACAAACTTAATATTTTTAATATTGAAGCTCATTTCAGTTTTTTTTCTAGAATGAGTAAATTAGTGCCAATACCTATTTTTTGGACTTGTTTGAATTATGTTTCTTATTATATAAAATCTATTTTTAAATATGGAGAATATATTTCAGAAAAAGAAGAGAACTTTCTTAAAAAAGATCTAACTTTAAAGAAAAATATTTATTTAAACGGTTATTGGCAAAATGAAGAATATTTTAAAAATTATACAAATTTTATCCAAAGAGAATTTTCTTTTAAGAGAGAATTGTTTGGTTTAGGAAGAGTCATTTTAAATAGAATTTGTTCATGTGAAAGTGTTTGTGTTCATGTGCGTAGAGGAGATTATATAACAAATAAGAAAGCGTTAGAAACTCACGGGTTTGTAGGTATAAAATATTATAAGGATGCTATAGAAATTATTAAACAAAAAGTTAAAAATCCTCATTTTTTTATTTTTTCTGATGATATTGAATGGTGTAAAAACAATATAAAAACAAAGGAGCAGAAAACTTATGTTTCTTGTGGGGATAATGATCTTCAGCTTATGACGTTTTGTAAACACTTTGTAATTGCAAATAGCTCATTCAGTTGGTGGGGAGCTTGGTTAAGTAAAAATACAGAAAAAGTTGTTATTGTGCCAAAGCAGTGGTATGTTAATAGTGACCTAAACAACAGGCATGTTGTTCCGAAGAAATGGATAGAAATTTAAAATTAAATTCACTATCTTATTTATTTTTTATAGTATGAAAGTAGAAAAAACAAAACTGGAGGGGGTCTTACTTATAAAACCAGAGCTGATCAGTGATAATGAATCTGGTGAAATTTTTGAGGATATTAGAGGATCATTTACTGAAATATATAATGATATTAAATATAAAAATTTTGGTGTAAATATTGATTTTGTAGAAGATGATATTTCTATTTCTAAAAAAGATGTTTTGCGTGGAATGCATGGAGACAATAAAACATGGAAGCTTATTACGTGTTTATATGGAAAAATATTTTTTGTTGCTATTAATGGTGATGAAAATTCATCTAATTTTGGTATTTGGGAATCGTTTAATTTGAATGGTAAAAATAAATGGCATATTTTGGTGCCACCAATGTATGCAAGTGGTTATCTTGCTCTGACGGATAAAATTATTGTTCATTATAAACAATCTCAACACTATATCCGCGGAACACAATTTACATATAAGTGGGATGACCCACGATTTAACATCCCTTGGCCAATTAAAAAACCAATTTTAACTGTTCGTGACGCAACTGGATAAACTGTTTTATGAGAATATTACTTGTTAATTATAAATATGTATATGATAGAGCTTGGAAAAAACTCCGTTTAGCTGATGGAAATTATTGTTTACAAATACCCCTTGCTGAAGCAGCAGAACCAAAAGGGCATATTGTGGATAATTTTTTCTTTGATGACGCGATTCTTACTTATGGTCGCGATGCTGCAAGAGATAGATTATGGAAATATATTCTTGATACTAAGCCTGACGTATGTATAGCGGGATTTAATGAATATGATTGGGGTAAGAAACTTATGGAAAAAATGTATAATCAGAAGATTACAAAGTTTGTTTATATAGGCGACGATGATACGTGGAGGTGGGAGCGAATAAGTCGTCATTTTGCAAAATATTTTGATTGGATTGTAACCTATGATTCAAGAGCAATTGAAAAATATAAAAGTATTGGGTGTAAAAATGTTATTCATCATCAGCCTGGAGTTGATTTAACCGCCTTTAAAAAACTGGAGAATATAAAAAAAGATATAGATGTTAGTTTTATAGGTCTTTGGAGTAAATCTCGTGAGCGTGATATAAAGGCACTTCAAGATGCTGGTATTGAAGTCTTTGTTAGAGGAACCGGTTGGCCAAATGGATCAATACAAACCCAAGATGAAGTTATAAATATTATAAATAGAAGTAAAATAGGACTTGCTCTTAATACCGACTCATTTTATATTGGATTTAGGTCTATTGTGCGTTTATTTTTTCGACGTGCAAATTTAGGAGAAGATGGATCTGTTATTAAATTAGATGTTAAGAATTTTTTTGATAACGTACGTTCCTGGCTTATGAAAAGAAACCGATGGGTAAAAGCAAGAAATTTTGAAGTAACGGCTTGTGGAACTATGGAAATGACTCGTGATGCCGATGATTTAAAAGACTATTTTAAATTAGGAGAAGAAATAGTGATTTATAAGGATTGTAAAGACCTTGTAGAAAAAGTTAAATATTATCTATTACACTCAGAAGAACGTGAATTAATTGCAGAGCGTGGTTATAATCGTACACTACGCGAACACTCAATGAAGAAAAGATTTGAAGATATATTCAAAATGATAGGACTACCATTATAATCATTTAAATTAATTTAAATATTTTCTAGGTAGTGAAATAAATTGATATTATTAAGAAGATTTTTGTGAAACATCGGGGAGTTTTTTAGGATATTTTTTAATCAAAATTATTCCTAAAACAACACCAAGAGCAAACCATAAATATCTAAAGAGAAACCCATCAATAAAAGAAAGATCTATTATTAAGGAGATAATTATAATTCCCCATACAAATTCAAAATCAGTTAATATTTTTATATAATGTCTTAATTCGTTTCCAAGTTTTAAAAGAAAAAGAACAAATATAAATAGTCCACCAATACCACCATAGATAGCAATTTCTAGGAAGATATTTGTTGTAAAACCTATAACCTCGCCATTAATAACAGTTGGGTTTTTGTTTAAAAAACTAAATCCAAAACCCAACGGGTTTTTTTCAATTTTAGAAAGTGAAAAATTCCAAATTTGCGGCCTTATTTGATTACTTATCATACCGTTTTTATATTGTGGGACAAAATCAGTGATATTTTTATCCATATTTAATATTTGAACAAATCTGTCACCTAAAAATCTATCTATAAAATATAGCTTTGTATTATTTGGAATTAAAAAAAATCCAACCAAAACCGATATTAAAGTAGCAATAATAATAAAGAAAATTTCTTTTTTTCTTTTCATAAATACATATATACATATCCAAATAAAAATACTTAAAAAAAACGAAACCCACCCAGCTCTTGATCCTGTTAAAAATATAAGATTTACAATAAATCCAAGCCATCCAATAATAATAAATTTATAAAATATATTTTTTACACTTAAAAAAGACGCCAACCCTATTAAAAATATTATTATGAGCAAACCACAAAAATCATTTGGTCCGAAAGAGAGTCCATTTAGTCTAATGCTGTTATAATAAAGATTTTTAAAAGAATCGAACATTATTGGGAGTATTAGAATTGGAGAAAAAAGTATTGATTGATTTATTTTTATGGTTATTTTAGGTAATAAATAAATTAAAATGGCTGTTATAAAAAACACGAGATTGTTAAATATAAGTCTCCCATAAAGAAGAGTGGTTGTAGAAATGTCAGTATTTCCGTAATAAAAAAAACTTATTATTTGTCCAAATATAATAAAAAGAAAAATAAGAAATAGAGAGATGAAATAAAATTTGAGGTCTTTATATATAGGTTCTATTTTTTTTATAAGATTTGGATAAAATAATATAATTATTCCTATTATTGTGACTATAAGGTCAAAGGGTTTTATTACTCCGTTTTTTATATTTCCAGTTCTAATGATAAGTAAAAAAGTTGCACATATTGTAAGTGTAACAATTGTCAGATCTAGTATTTTCGTAGGCTTACCCGTTTTAACTTGTTTCATATTACGCATCTATATTATATAGTATTTGTTTTTCTTTTTTTAAAATGATATTCTCATACTAAATATTTATGCCTATATGTCGTTAAAAGACAAACACCCTAAGAACTTAGTTTGTGACAAAAAACAACTTATTAAGGTATGTCGAGTGTGTGGATCCGCCAATCTTCAATTAGCCATTGATCTTGGTTTTCAACCATGGGGGAATAATTTTTTGAAAAAAGAAGACGTTGGTAAAGAGTCTTTCTACCCACTGAGGGTTGTTTTTTGTATGAATTGTAGCACATCTCAGCTGGACTATACCGTTCCAAAAGAAACTATGTTTGCTGATCATACATATCTTTCAGGTATTACTAAAACATTAGATCAACATTTTAAATCTATAGTTGAAGAAATTGATGACAATTTTTTTAAAGACGTTTCTAAAAAATCAGTTTTAGATATTGGCTCTAATGATGGAACTCAACTGAAACATTTCAAGGAAGCTGGATATGAGGTAGTTGGAGTAGAGTCAGCAAAAATACCAGCCAAAATAGCAAATAATGCCGGGATTACTACCATTCATGATTTTTTTAATTTAGAATCAGCAAAGAAAATAAATAAAAAATTCAATGTAATCAATGCCTCCGGTGTGTTTTTTCATCTTGAAGAACTACATTCTGTATGTGATGGAATAAAAGAAGTTTTAGCAGACGACGGCATATTTGTTGTCCAATTTTTATATATGAAACGAATTATGGAAAATTTATCATTTGATCAAATTTATCATGAACACCTTCTTTATTATAATCTAAAAAATATTGAAATACTTTTGAAAAGCCACGGTTTATCTTTATTTGATGCGCATATATCGTCGATTCATGGTGGTTCAATGATTGCTTTTGCTACACATAAAGGAAAAAGAAACCCATCACAACGACTGAAAAAATTAATCACGGAGGAGATTAATAATGATAGTAATGAATTTTCAACTTATTTGGAATTTGCAGAGAATATCAAAAAAATGAAAGAAAAAAATATTCAATATCTAGCAAAAGCAAAAAAAGAAGAAAAAAGAATTTTTGGTATGGGGGCCCCAGTTAAGGGAAATACGCTATTAAATTATTTTGATATAGGAACTAATTATTTAGATTTTTTAGTGGAAAAAAATGAATTGCGACGCGGATTATATTCTCCTGGTTCTCACATAGAGATTGTAATTGAAAAAGAACTTAAGGAATTACCCGATATCTATTATGTTCTTGCGTGGAATTTTAAGAAAGAAATTTTAGCAAATAATCAAAATTTGATTGATGGTGGAATTGAATTCTATTTCCCAGTTAACCCAAAAGAGATATAATAAAAAAATTATGAAAAAAATACTTGTTACTGGAGGCGCTGGCTATATTGGTTCTGTTCTTGTCCCAGAGCTTTTACGTAAGGGTCACGAGGTTACTGTTATAGATAATTTTTCTTACGGACAGGCCTCCCTTCTTGATGTTTGTAATTTTAAAACACTCACAATTATACGTGGAGATGTTCGTGATGAAGATATTATAAAAAAAAATATTCAAAATAAAGATTTTATTATTCCGCTTGCCGCAATTGTGGGAGCCCCGGCTTGTGAAAGGGATCAAATTGCTGCTCGAACAATAAATCTTGAAGCGATTCGGCTTATATTAAAATTTCGTGAAAAATCTCAGAAAATTATTTTTCCTAATACAAACAGTGGTTATGGTTGTATGAAAGATAAGGCCGACTTTTATGATGAAACAAGTCCACTTAACCCAATATCACTTTACGGGAGATTAAAGGTACAAGCAGAAAAAGAATTACTTGATTCTGAAAATTCTATTACTTTACGATTAGCAACTGTTTTTGGCACAAGTACTCGCATGCGATTAGACCTTTTAGTAAATGATTTTGTTTATCGAGCCGTAAATGATGGCGCGGTAATTCTTTTTGAAGCTCATTTTAAAAGAAATTATATCCATATACGAGATGTAGCTAATGCGTTTATACACGCAATGGAAAATTTTGAGATTATGAAAAACGAAACATATAACGTTGGTTTAAGTGATGCAAATTTAAGTAAACTTGAATTATGTAAAGAGATTAAAAAACAGTTACCCAAATTTGTTTTTATTGAGTCGGAAATTGGAGAAGATCCTGATAAGCGTGACTATATTATAAATAATGGAAAAATAGAAAAAACTGGTTTTAAACCACAAATTTCACTTCGAGAAGGAATAGAAGAACTTATAAAAGGATATAAAATTATAAAACGGAATAATTTTTCTAATATTTAATTTTTGTATATATGATTGATCGCAAGAAAAAAAATCTCATATTAGGAAGAGGACTTATTGGTTCTAATTTAGAAAGTTTTTTAAAGGAGAGAGAAGAAGAAGTAAGGGTTTTGTCTCGTGGGGATGGCTATGATTTAAAAAATTCGGAAAGTTATTATTCTGAATTTGAATGGGCTGATAGAGTATGGTTTGTTGCTTGGGATGTTGGAGTTTGGAAACATGATGTTACTTCTGCATACGAAGCGAGTATTTTAGATTCTAATCTCCAACTATGTCGCTCGGTATTTCATTCTCTTGAACGTTCAAAAAAACCATTCCTTTTTGTCAGCTCACATGTTTCTTCTGATATGAATATTTTAGGTGTTACAAAACGAGTGGGGGAATTATGGACAAAAATTTTAGGAGGAAATATTGCACGACTTTGGAATGTATATGGGTGGGAGATGATTGGAGAAAAAAGTCATCTTATACCGGATTTAATTTGGAAAGGTTTTTCTGGAAAAATTCAACTTATAAGTAATGGGGAAGAAACACGCCAGTTTTTATATGTAAGAGATTGTGTTGAGGCACTTGTTCATCAGTTTGATGTTAATCAGAAATATGCAGATATAACAAGCGGTAAGTGGATATCAATAAAAGAGGTTGCTAGGGATATTGGTAGAAAGCTCAATGTTGAAATAAGGCTTGGTTCTAAACCGGGTAATCCGTCGATATATAACCCCCAGATTTTCTTACAAGGCTGGAGTCCAAGATTCTCTTTATCTGAGGGATTAAATAAAACAATTGAGGATGCAAAAAAAATATGGAAGAAAAAAAACCGCTAATCTCGATAATATGTGCAGTTCGTAATGATGAACGATTTATTTTGGAAACATTACAAACAGTTACTTCACAGACATATGATAATTGGGAGCTAATTATTATGGATGGCGCATCTACTGATGGTACTGTTGGAATAATAGAAAAATATATAAAAAAACATAGTAATATTATTTTGTATTCTGAGTCAGATCATGGACAGTGGGAGGCTCTAGATAAAGCACTTTATCTTTCCAAGGGAGAATATCTTTTTATCCTTTGTGGTCAGGATGGATATTTAGATAATAATTGGTTTGAGCGTTGTGTACAGGTATTTAAAGAAAAATCTGAAATATCACTTGTTTGGGGTATTCCATTTAATATGAGCGAGGATGGCAAGTTAACTGGTCCACACTACGCTTATGCGAATTTTCTAAAAGATGGACAATATGGTAATTCACAAATTAAACCAATAAGTACAGTAGTTGCAAAACTTGATTTGTCTCGTCCTGGATCATTTAAGCGGTTGTGGCGTTTAATTACTAAAATTACACCATCTCGCATAATAAAGCTTTTTCGAAGCTTTTTTAAAAGAGATATACCAAAAAAGGAAGATTGGTTTTTTTATTGGTTACAAACAGGACTCCCTTTTCCTGAGGGTAATATGTGTGTGCGTAAAAATGTATATTTACAAAACACAATAAGGTTCCCAAAAGAAACTATGACAAATAAAGCACTTTTGGATTTTTGTTTTAATTTCAACTCAAGAGGCTACCTCTCTTATGGGTTGTCTGTTGCTGCTGGTTTTGGTCGTCTTCACCTTGGGGGGCAACCTTTGCGCAAATATGATTCTCGTGTGGTTGCAAATTATAAGCAACAAGTTTTAAATTTTAGAAAAAAAACAAAAAAACAAAAAGTATTCAAATTTGTAGATCCGAATGGTAATATTATCTCAGAACGTATTTTAAACTCATGATTATAACCCGAACACCATTTCGTATATCGTTTTTTGGCGGCGGTACAGATTACCCAATATGGTATGAAGAACATGGGGGTGCTGTATTATCAACTGCTATAGATAAATATTGTTATATTACTTGTCGTAATTTCCCACCATTTTTTGATTTCCCATTGAGGGTTGTTTGGTCAAAAGTCGAACTTGCCAATGATTTTGATAAAGTAGATCATCCTGCGGTAAGGGGGGTGATGAAATTTTTTGATTTGAAAAATGGACTAGAGATTAACCACGTTGCAGATCTACCGGCTCGTTCTGGTCTTGGTGCCGGATCCTCTTTTGTTGTTGGGTTAATAAAAGCAATCTATGCTTTACAAGGAAAAAAAATATCACAATATGATCTTATACAGGACGCGATTCATGTTGAGCGAGATATTATGAGAGAAAATGTTGGTTCGCAAGATCAAGTTGCTGCTGCGTTTGGCGGATTCAATAAAATTGTTTTTAGGGCTGATAAAAAAATTGAAATAATTCCAGTGAATCTAGATTCAGAGACATTAAACAATTTACGTAGCAAATTTCTACTTTTTTTTACCGGATTATCTCGTAGCGCATCTTCTATAGCTGAAGAACAAATTAAAAACACACCAAAAAAACAGAGAGAACTACACATTATGCATAGTATGGTTGATGAGGGGGTTAATTTTCTTGAAAAGGGAGAACTTGATCATTTTGGCAAATTACTTCATGAATCTTGGAAATTAAAGAGACAATTGAGCGATCTTATTTCAACTCCTCAAATCGACGAAATATATGAATCAGCACGAAGTGCTGGCGCCTTAGGTGGTAAACTTCTTGGTGCTGGCGGGGGAGGGTTTATACTTATTTATGCTGATCCAGCTAGTCATAAAAAGATAAAAGAAAAATTAAAAAATTTTTTGTGTGTGCCTTTTGATTTTGATACCGAGGGAAGTCAAATTATCTATAATGATCAAGAAAACTTAAAAAATATTTTTCGCAATTAAATAAAATTTAAACAGTAAAAGCCCCACTTATTAGGTGGGGCTATTTTTATTAATGGTTAATGTCCAGCGAGTCCTGGCATTAAACGTTCGAGTAATTTTGGAAGTTGGCTTTGAGTTTCACCAACAGATCTTTTACTACGCCATTTTAGGAGACGCGTGATACACCAATACTCAAAATTGAAATATTCAAAATATTGACGATCTTTATATTTTATTCCCAATTGCCATCTTTTTTCGATGATAAACTCAAACGGCAAAATTAGAAGTCTCCACCAACCTGGCCAATTTTGTCTGGCTTTATGGTAACGGTTGTGATGAAAGCCAGCAATAAAGTATAAATTATTAATCCATGCTGGAAGCTGTGGATTAAAAGCTGCTGACATTTCGGTCCATCCGCCCATTGTTTTAGGTAATGGCCAACCCTCCTTTTTTGCACGTTCGAAGGCAATAGTTCCTGGAAGTGGCATAAGGACGTATACCGTTGCTCTGCTTTTTGTTGGCGAAAAGATGTTTTTAATATCATCTGATACACGGAGAGTGTCCATAATAGAGGCCTCTGATTCTCCTGGATTTCCAACAATCCATGTAGCGATTAGTCCAACATCATATTTCGAAAGAAGTTTTGCAGCTGCATAATGAGCGCTTACTTTTTCTCCTTTTCTCATGAGTTTGAGTGTTTCGTCATTACCACTTTCCATACCAGCATGAATTCGAATACATCCAGTTGAAGCAAGTTTTGCAATCACGTTTTCTTTTGTAAGCTGATCGCTTCGGAGATGAAGGTGATATTTAATTCCTAGGCTTTGGAGCAGTTCCGCGTATCTCCAATCTTTTATAAAATGAGAAGAGTTTTCAGCCTCAAGTTGAAGAAATGTGAATGGTTTGATTGCATAGATTTCATATATGTCACGTTTAAAGTGTTCATATGGAATATAACGATAAACCGAACGGTTCTTTCCTGTAATCGGATCAATTTCTGTGTATTGACCCGCAACAGAACAAAATTCACAAGATGTTGGTGACCAATTACATCCACGAGCTTCTTGAAGCATTACTTCGTTTCGTTCTGCTGCAGCACGAAATAATCTTTCTGTTGTAGGAGAAACTGGGTGAATGTATTGATTTTTTAGATCTATAGAAAGCTCTCTTTTTCTTATTACAATAGAATTTTCGTAGACGCCATCAGAATCGTACATTTTAATAAGCTCTCTTCCTCCTGATGTGGTTTGGATTTTTACCCCACCAACTACCGATGATTTATTAGATTCAAATATAGAAAGCTCTCTTTTTGAGTGTTTAAAACCAACACTATTGAGTTTGTAACCTATTCCATCAATATCCTTAAATCCGCACCCCGTTTCAATTGCCTTGAGGAGTCTAGGAAAGCGGATTTCTCCTTCTCCAATAACAACAAAATCAACAAAATTTTCGCGAAGCGATTCTATTGGTTGGAATGTTACATGGACACCTCCCCAGATAATAGGTTTTTGTGGAAATTTTTCTCTGCATTTTTTAGCAACTTGTATAGATTCACCAAGTTGAAATCCTGACAGAGAACTTATTGCAACCACATTAGCGTTTTCTATATTTTTCCATAGACGAACATCATTGTCGTCTTCAAGGCGTGCATCCCAAAAACTTACTTTATGACCAGCTTCCTCCGCAGCTCTTCCTGGATAGATAATAGAAAGTGCGCAGTTTTTTTGCGGAGAAGAGGGAGATACTAGTGTGTATACCATTGCTATTCTCATTTTTTTACTCCTTAATTTTTTTTATTTATGTTTTAGTGCTAATATTAGAATATAAGTTTTTTGTTTTTGTGTCAATTATTTATACTGATCATAGTGCGTTGAATTGTTGGGAGTGTTTTTAGTAAATTTTTTCAAACTTTATATAATATAAAAACATTGACTGTTTTTTTGAATAGCCGTACTATCCAATTAATTATGAATATAAACAATAAGACAATTAAATTACATATTGGTTGTGGAGAGAAGTATCTTGATGGATATGTAAACATTGATTATCCGCAATCTAAACATAGCGTCATTAAGGTTAAAGCAGACGTATATCATGATATTCGGACACTTTCATATGGAGAAAACTCAGTTGATGAAATTCGTAGTCATCACTTGTTTGAACATTTTGAGCGCGCTGAAGTAATAGCACTTCTTATGAAGTGGCGTAGATGGTTACGAATTGGTGGAAAAATTATAATTGAAACACCAGATTTTTATAATTGTGCCTTAGCTTATATAGTTTCATTAACACAAAAAAGACGAATGGAAATAGGGAGACACATGCTCGGTTCTCAAGAAGCAAAATGGGCAATTCATTATGATTTTTGGGATGCTCTAAAATTTAAATATGTTTTAAAAAAATGTGGTTTTATTAAAATTTCAACGAGAAGTTACAAGAACTCAATTGCACAATATTTTCCCAAAATACCATTTTTAAATATAGTCGGAAATTTTTTTCCGCGGTCATTTTATAAAAGAAAAGGGGGACATAAATTACCAAATATTATTATTACAGCAAAAAAAGACAGTAAAAATATTAATGAAGAAAAAATAGCTGAGGAGATTCTTTCACAATATCTTGTAGGAAGAGAGGGGGAAGAAATGCTATCCGTTTGGATGAAGCAATTTAAGGTAGCAATAGGAAGTTAATTTTGAAATATTTTATTAGAAAGACAAACCATGAAAGGAATTATTTTAGCAGGAGGAAGGGGAACCAGGCTTTACCCAATGACACTTACAATTCCAAAACCCCTTGTTACCGTGAGGGACAAACCTCTTTTAAATTATAGTGTCCAGATGTTTGTAGATCACGGTATTGATAATATTAAAATTATTATACGCTCAAGTGATTTAAGTGAATATAAAAAATGGCTTGATATATATTCCGACTCTTTTTTAAACACCAACATTTCTTTTGAAGAAGAGTTCGAACCAATGGGAACATTGGGTTATATTATAAACCACCTTTATGATTGGATTCATAACGAAGATGTTTTTATTACAAATAGTGATGATATAAAAATACCCGATCTTACTGCAATGAGGGCGTTTCAGAAAAAAAACAATATGCTTGCTACCGTTGTTCTTACAGAAATTGATAATCCAGAAGAGTATGGTGTCGCATCTCTTAATAATGGAGTGGTTACTGGCTTTTTTGAAAAAGAAAAAAATCCATTAAGTAATTTAATTTCTACTGGAGTTTATCTTATTTCTCCTGTTGTGTGGGATATGAATTTTTATACAAAAGAGAAAAAAAATCTAATGATTGAAAATGATTTATTACCACACCTTGTCAAAGAAAAAAAACTTGGCGGTTTTTTATACAAAGGCCCATTTTTTGATTGTGGAACCCCAGCCCGTTTAGAAAAAGCGATAAAAGAGGTTAATTTTTAAAAATTATGCCTAAAGTATCAATCATTTTACCAACATATAATGGAGAGAAATATATAAGTGATGCTATTCAGAGTGTTTTAAACCAATCGTTTTCTGATTGGGAGCTTTTGGTTGTAGATGACGCTTCTACCAATAATACATCAGGGGTGGTAAAAAGGTTTTCTGAAAACGACAAAAGAATTATCTATATAAAAAATGAAAGGAATTTAGGAATTCAAAAGACTTTAAATAGTGGATTAAAGCACGCTAAAGGAGAATACGTTGCAAGAATTGACGATGATGATGTCTGGATTGATTCAACAAAACTGGAAAAACAAATAGCATTTTTAGAAGAAAACAAGAACTATGTTTTAGTAGGAACTGGTGTGATTAATGTGAACGAGGATAATAGGGAACTTTTCAGGTTTTTAAATCCATTATCTGACATTGCAATAAGAAAAAAGATGTTATCAAAAAACTGTTTCATTCATTCAAGTGTTGTTTTTAGAAAAGACGTTGTTATGAGGTTTGGGGGATATGATGAGACAGAAAAAACAAAACACGTCGAAGATTATGATTTATGGTTAAAACTTGGTTCGGTAGGAAAGTTAGCAAATCTTCCTATATACGGAGTTAAATTTATGATGCGCAGATCAAGTTTAAGTGGAAAAAACAAAAAGGAACAATTTAGGAAAGATATTTTACTTGCTAAACAATATAAAAACATATATCCAAATTATTATCAGGCACTTCTGAGGGGATACGTGAGAATTTTTCTTTATGGATTTTTTAATATACTTCCCATTAAGGCGTTAAAAACAAAAATATTAAAAATTTATAAATCACATTAAAGACAAATAATGCATTTTGTTGGGGGGTTGACTAAAGTTTATCTTAAGATAAACTTTAATTATGGATAAAATAGTTGGATTAAAGGAATTTCGTCAGAATGTAGAAAAATATGCTCAATCAACACAAGACGGGTCTAGTGTTGTTGTTGTACGTCGTTCAAAGCCACTTTTTAGAATCACGTCTTTAGATGATAGTGATTTGTGGGAGCGAGTGATTGATTTTACTCTTGTAAAAAAAGGGGGTGTCCATATAGATGACGTTCTTTCACGTATTTAGTTGCTGGTAAATAAAAATTAAATAAACTAATGGATAAAATAGAAAAAGCGCTTAAGCGACTTATCCAAAAAGAGCGCGTAATACTTAAATCTATTTTGAAACAGATAAGAAATGGAAATATAAAAAATTTAGATATGAAAAAATTACGCGGAAAAGAAAATATTTTTCGTGTGAGAAAAGGGAAGATGAGGATTTTATTTTCTATTTCAAAAAAGAATGATATCTTTGTGCTCACTATTGAAAGAAGATCTGAAGGAACATATAAAAATTAAATATAATAATGTCTGGCGTTATTATATTAAAAAACCGCTCAATTGAGCGGTTTTTCTAAACTTTTAATTTCATGATTATCACCAAAGGTGAAATATTCACGAGCGAGTTGATAACCAAGTTTTTTTCCGTCAATTACCTTGGCTTCCCACACCTCGTACTTTTTCCAAGTAAGAGATGAGGGTCCGCCCTCTAGCACCATAACCTCAACCCATCCATCCATCCTTTGTTTATAGAGTATTCCATACATCCTTACGCCATCGGCAATTTCCCACTTGCATACCGGTTTTCCAAAATTACTGTTTTTTAGCAGTAATTTTATAAATCTTTCGGATGTCTTTCTGCCGATAAAAATCTTTACCAGCATTCCCGTGATGATAATTATCACAAGGACAGATGCAACAAGAATTCCTTTATTTTCAATAAATGGATTTAACATACTTCCTATGAAAACAAAGATTGCCGAGAGGATAAATAGTAATATCCAACTGAAAAATCCTTTTTTGAATGAGTCTACCAGAAACAATAGTACCCTTGCTTTCAATTTGAGAAACATTTTTCCTCCAATAAAATCTAATAAATTTTAAAATTACTTTATTTTATTAAACCAGAAATTTTAATAAAGTCAAGTAGTGGATCTTTCAAAAAGAAGATAACACCGAGATATATAACTGACGAGAGGATGATATTAGGGATGATGTGAAGGCCGAATGAATTCATAATAATTACAAATACAGCCATAATCGCAGTGGCGATAAGTGTTCGCGAGAGAAGGCGAATTGGTCTGAATCCTGTAATCTTTTTCATTTCACGCCAGTTAATCCAATTAACTATAAATTGTGAAAAGATGGTGGCAAATGCGCAACCTATAATTCCATAAGTGGGGATAAGGAGAAGATCTAATCCCGTGTTTGCAAGCGCGCCTAATCCTGTTGATAATATAAATATTTTTTGTTTATCATATGCAAAAACAGCATTTCCTATAACCGTTCCGGGAAAAACAAAAAGGATGGTAACCAAAAGTAACTGAAAGGGGATTATTGCACCTTCATATCCCGCGCCAAAGAGAAGTTTGATGAGTGGCTTGCCGAGAGCAATACCGCCAACCACAAGCGGTACGCCGAGCGCGAGCACGATTGCGGTTGATTTTTCAATAATTTGTTTTAGTTTTTCAAGATTTTTACTATGAGCAAGCTTACTCATAATAGGGAAGAGTGCTGTCGCAAAAAGAGCTGGAATCATATAGAGCATTTGCACGGGACGTTGCGCTGCGGCATAGAGTCCTAAATTATATGCATCTTTGAATATTCCAATAATGATGGTATCTATATTTATCATAAATCCACCAAGAAGACCCATTACAGCAAATGGCCACGCAGAGGTGAGAATTGGTTTGATGAGCTTTTTATCAAAGTGAGAGAAAACGCCTCTTAGCTGGCGTCTGATAGCCCAGAACACCATTACAAACCCAATACCACTTCCTGCAATATAGGCAAATGTAAGCGCTGTAGTGGTCGGTTGTGTGAAAAGAACAATAAGGCCGAAGATAGTAATAAATGTATCTGTTGCCATACTAAGCCCGGCTTCAAGTTCCATTTTGTTTTGGGCACGTGTAAATGAAAATCCAAATCCGCGCAAACTATCAAACACAAGGAGAAGCGCTACAAGAGGAATAAGGGGTCTTGCCTCCAAAACTTTTGTGAAGTAGGGAGCAATAAAAACAGTGATGAGAATCGTGATAGCGAGAAGGATGAGTTTTACCACAAATGTGGTTGAAACATAGGGGCGAAAATCTTTTTTCTCTCCGCGCGCCACCTCGCGAGTGAGAAGTGAAGAGAGACCGATGTCAGAGAAAACTGTAAAGAAGGCCGCGACGCTCAAGGCATATGAGAATATACCATATCCATCTGTACCCAAAATACGAGCAGCATAGATAATAAGAATGGCGCGGATAATCTTACTCGTTCCATTCCCAATCGTAAGCCAGAGTGTGTTTTTCAACACCGTCTGTTTCAACGATTGATTCTCCAACATAAATGTTTTTATTTTTTTGAACACAAATATATAAAAATAAATTACAAATTTCAAATCACAAATATCAAATAAATTTTAAAATACAAATTACAAATATTTAAGTCATTTGTCATTGATTTGTTATTTAATATTAATCATTTGGATTTTCATATCACTTTGCTTTTATGAAAATTCTTTTTATTGTTTTCAAGATAATAAGAATATTAATAGTTACCGATCGGTGTTTGATATAAAAAACATCATAGGAAAGTTTCTCCTTTGTTTCTTCAACTGATTCGTTTGTATAACGATAATTAATTTGCGCCCATCCAGTAAGACCTGGTTTTACGAGGTGTCTGATATTGTAGTAGGGAATTGAATTTTTGAATTGCTCTACAAAATTTGGGCGTTCTGGACGCGGACCGACAAACGAAATATCTGATTTTATAATATTTATAAGTTGTGGGATTTCATCAAGGTGCATATAACGGAGAACCTTACCAAGGCGAGTGAGACGCGGATCATTTGTTTGTGCGTAGAGGGGCCCATTTTTTTCCGCGTCTTTGCCCATAGTCCTAAATTTATAGATAGTAAAAAGCGAGTCATTTTTTCCGATACGCGTTTGGCTATATATTATAGGGAGCCCAGAGGTAATTAATATGAGAAAACTTACTAGTATCCAAATGGGTAAGAGAACAATAAAAAGGATAAGTCCCGCAATAAAATCTAGTATACGTTGTGTAATTTGATATGCAGGGAGACGACTCGGAATATTTTCAATGAGCCAATATTTTTGTACTTCCGAAACGGGAACTTTTTCAAACACCGTTTCATAAAAATCAAGGAAGTTTGTGAAGCCGGTATTTGTGGAAAGCAGTTCATAGAGAACGGGGAAGAGATTTATGTCTTTAATATGTTCTTCTTGAATTACGATAAGCTCCGCGCGTTCTTTTGCTACTGCCTCGACTATTTCATTTGCTCCATCGGTAGGAGATTCTATCCATCTTGCAACCATATATCCCGCATGAGGATTATTTTTTAGATAATAGACGGTTTCACCAAGGAGTGGCGAGTTTCCTACAAACACAACACGTATTGCGCTTGAGGTGAATACTTTAAATATAAGAAAGCGGAGAGCAAAACTTAGAATGAGAAATACGCCAGTGAATATAATAAGATTTGTTTTTGGAGTAAGTTCAAAAAATGAAAAGAAAATATAAAATGCTCCCATAGAGAGCGTTGCTGAGACGATTGTCGCTCCACTAATTTTACGAAGTAAATCTGCTGTGTTTCTGAATGTTTGGTGACGATATAAGTCGGAAATATAGAATATAAAAAGCCAAATAAGAAAAATAACCGAAAACGGCAGAATGTGAGCACTCCATGCCGTGGGGAAATCTTCTCCATAACGGAAAAAAAGAGTGAGTGCGAGTGATGCATAAAGTGCAATAACATCACCAAGGAGAATAAACAGTTTTTTTGCTGTGGACATAAGCGTGTAGCCCTATAATACAATGATTTTATAGTTTCGCCAATAATTGACTTCACTTGTTTCAAGTTTACAATAAAGCTATGGAAATGGGAGAAGGCGAGCGTTCTGTGAGAAAAAAAAGAGATTATATACTTCCTACGAGCATTATTATTGCCGGAGTTTTGATTTCTGTTTCTTTAATATATAGCGTGGGGAGTAAAAATAATTCCAATGTCTCTGACACACAAAACAATCAAGGCCAATATCAGACACTTCCACACATAGAACCCGTTACCGCAAAAGATCATATTCTTGGTAATCCAAATGCAAAAGTCATCGTTGTTGAATATTCAGATTTTGAATGTCCGTTTTGTAAAACATTTCATGGCACTATGAAACAACTTATGGCTCTTTATGGAAATAATCTTGCGCTTGTATATCGTCATTATCCTTTTGATGAACTGCACCCGAAGGCGCGTAATGAAGCGGAAGCATCTGAGTGTGCTGCTCAATTAGGCGGGGAGACGGCGTTCTGGTCTTTTATGGATCGCTTATTTACCGTGACGCCGTCAAATAATAATCTTGATCCTGCCGAACTCCCCCAGATAGCTGAGTTCATTGGTCTTTCCAAAACAAAGTTTAACGAGTGTCTGCAGAGTGGAGTATTTAAAGATACTATTCAAAAAGCGGTTGATGATGGAAATGCAATTGGTATGGAAAAAAAAGGGACACCGTTTTCGGTAGTGTTGGTTGATGGAGCGGAAAAAGATACTATACCTGGGGCGCTTCCGTTCAATACACTTAAGGTATATTTTGATACACTAATAACAAATCAATAAATATTATGAAATTAAAATCAAAAGATTGGACAGGAGTTTTTTTTGGAGGTTGGCTCGTACTTTCCCCATGGATTTTGGGTTTTTCTGATCTCAATCTCGCATTTTGGAATTGTATTATTGTGGGTGTCGCTGTATTATTACTTACAATTTGGAATAGCATTAAATAAAATTTCGAAGTTTAAATTTCGATTTATAAAATGTTTTAAAATTTAGTAATTAAAAATTCATTCAAAATTAAAAATTCATAAATCAAAATTAATTTAATATGTACGACATAATTATCATAGGAGGAGGACCAGCAGGAGTTGGGGCAGGAGTATATTCTGCTCGTAAAAAAATGAAGACACTACTCATCACCGAATCATTCGGTGGGCAGTCTGTTGTTTCTGCTGATATACAAAACTGGATTGGTACATCGTCAATTTCAGGATTTGATCTTGCAAAAAATTTAGAAGCACATCTTCGTGCACAGAATGATATAGATATTATTGACACTGAAAATGTTTTAAAAGTTTCAAAAAATAAAAGAGAAGGATTTATTGTTGAAACATCATCTGGAAAAAAGCACGAAACAAAAACAGTACTTCTTGCTTCTGGAAGCAGAAGAAAGAAATTAGATATTCCTGGAGAAAAAGAATTTGATGGAAAGGGGGTTGTGTATTGTTCTATTTGTGATGCCCCTATATTTAAGGATATGGATGTTGCGGTAGTGGGAGGAGGAAACGCGGGTCTTGAGGCGGTTATTGATTTGCTTCCCTATGCAAAGCATATTTTTCTTTTACATCGCGGGACAGCACTTAAGGGGGACAAGGTTACTCAAGAAAAAATACTTCCTCATAAAAATGTACAGGTTATATTTTCTGCAGAGACACGTGAGATCCATGGCGACTCCACAGTTACTGGTTTAACCTACTTTGATAAAACAAGTGGGCAATCAAAAACACTTTCGGTACAGGGAGTATTTGTTGAGATTGGGATTATTCCTAATAGTGAGATTGTGAAGGGACTTGTAAAGCAAAATGAATATGGAATGGTTATTACCAATCCAGAAAATCAACGAACCTCTGAACCTGGAATATGGGCAGCTGGAGATATTACTGATGGAAAATATAGACAAAACAATATATCCGTTGGTGATGCTATAAAGGCCGTTTTAGATATTTATGACACCCTTCACATACACGCATAAAAAAAAATATATATTATCCACAGAAGAGAGTAAGAACAAATAATTTTTTTATGATATAATATAAACATATGAGTAAAATAAACAAAGTTTTGTTGACAGTCGTCATTGTCCTTCTTGTTGCCCTTTTAGGTCTTCTTGTTTTCAAATGGTCGAGTAACTCTTCAACTCCGAAGCTTACTGCTGTATATCTAAAAACCGGTGATTTGTATTTTGGAGAACTAACATCATTCCCGACGTTTGGTCTCAAAAATCCATACTTGTTTACCGTTGATCAGCAGAACAAAGATAATCCTGTAAACGTTCAAAAGTTTAGCAAGATTTTCTGGGGTCCCGAAGATTTTATAAGAATTAATCGTGATGAAGTTGTTTGGACTGCTACACTCAGAGCAGACAGCAATCTCACAAAACTTATAGAAACAAATCCCGATCTCATCCCACCACAACAAGGAACACAAACCTTGAATCAAGGTGGCACCGAAAACACGCAAGGCACAGGAACGGTGGTTCCTGACGCTAAAAAATAATATTTGAAGATATTATAAAAAACCCGGTACCAGAAAGTACCGGGTTTTGCTATTATTAGAGGTGTGACATCAATACTTTATAATCAGAGAGGACAAGCGACACTTTCATTCATTCTTCTTGTGAGTGGTGTTGTTTTACAAATAGCGCTTGCCGGATCTGTTGTAACCTATTTTTTAAGTTCTTCTAAATTTAGCGAACGACTTTCTCTTCGGGCGCTTGCCGCCGCGCAAGCGGGTATCAGAGATGCGCAAATTCGTATATCACGGGACAATAACTATGCATCTTCTGGAGCCCAGTCTTACTCGTTTCCCATAGGAGACGATACTGTGGAAGTTACCATTTCTCGTATATCTGATGGAGTAAACAATGCTTATATTTATACGATAAATTCTGTGGGAAATGCATCACTTCGTAAAAAGAAATTAGTAGGTGTAATGGTAATTGACCAGACGACGGGCCTTCTCAATGTGAAATCAATTCAAGAAGAATCGCTTTAACACAAATGTGATATGAATAAAATTAAGACTCCTTTTTTAATAAAAATAATTTCGTTCTTTGAACGACTCACTTCAAAACCGATTATTGGAGGATTTTCTATTAGCGACTCAATGCTCCAGTATATTTTACTTGGGTCAAAACCAAAGGCTGTTTCTATTAAACTTCCTCCAGGAATAATTCGTGAGGGAAAAATTATAGACGCAAAACAATTTGCGGCGGTTTTAAAACAGTTTCATGGAATGATTGAACCAAACGACAGGGGATCATCCATTCCTGTCGTTGTCTCTCTTCCTCCGGGACTTGTATATACCCAAAGTTATCAAGTTCCTAATGTTGGACGCGAAAACCTTGATGAGTCGGCGACATTAAATTTACAAATGGTTTCTCCAATATCAGAAGATAAGTCATATATGAGTTATCAGGTCGCCGAAGAAATGACTGAAAAATATGATCTCTTGGGAGCCGTTGCCGAACGTCAGGCAGTTGATGAAATAGACGTTGCACTTCAGGCGGCTAATTTTTCACCTGTTATATTTGAATTTCCGGGACTTGCGCTTGCGCGTACGGTTGCCAAGGCGATGGGACAAAATCTTGGAAAGGAACCATCAATTATTTTTCAAGTTTCGAGTGATGGGTTAAACCTTTCTATTATAAGGAATGGTGAGCTCTACTTTGACTATTTCAGGTCATGGATATCAATTCAGGGAAATGAGCGTCAGATTTCGCGCGAACTTTTTCAAACCGTTACTACACAGGAGATTCAAAAGGTGCTTAATTTTTCATTAAGCAGATTTCGTGAAAATATAACACGCATTTTTCTTGTTGCTCCAGGATTTGAAAAAGATATGCAGATATTTATACAAGAAAAATTTGGTCTTACGACGGTACCGTTTTCAGTTCCTTCGTGGTCACTTACTCCACACTGGTATGTAGTGTTTGGGTCAGCGCTCCGTGGATCTATGAATCGTTCAAAAGACAATTTTATTACCCTTTCGCGTATTAGTTCACGGGAGCTTTTTAAGGAGGAACAAATCATAGATTTTATTGTTCTCTGGAGAAATGTTCTTGCTGGAGTATTTGCTATATTCCTCGTGTTATATGGAGGAATAGCGTATTTTCTAGCGAAAGAATCAGTAACAACAAAACAACAACTTTCTATATTTACCGTATCGGGTCAGCAGAAAGACTTGGCTAATTTGCAGAAGCAGGCAAAAGATTTCAATGCGCTTGTAAGCACGATTAAAGATGTTCGGGCATCAAGTGAACCATGGGGTTTATTTTTCTCACGAATAGCCGCCGTTACTAAGGAATCAAATATTTCTATTGATAGAATTGAGAGTGGGTCTCTTGAAACAGCTATTTCTTTTTGGGGCCATGCGCCAGATAACAATACTATTACGCTATTTAGATCAAACCTCTCTTCACAGCCTGATTTTTCGGATATAAATTTGAGTATTTCAAGCATCAGGCCACTAGAGGATGGGTCTGTTAGTTTTCAATTCTCGTTTAAGTTTGTTCCTGAAAAAGATTCGGTTTCTAAGTAAACAGAGCTTCTATCTCTTTAAATACGTTTATAAGTGTTTTCTCTTCTTTTTTTCCTATTTTTGCGAGGACAAGATCCATCGCTTTTTTTCTCTTCTTTTTATCATAATCAGTGCGGATTCCTACACGCACTCGCCAGAAATTTTTTGTTTTAAAACTTCGTATAACTGATTCAACTCCCTTGTGTCCCGCCGGACCTCTTCCAAAAGAAAGTTTAAATGAACCGAGTGGAATATCCGTGTCGTCATGTACAATAAGAAACTGCTCCGGTTTTAATTTAAAATATGAAAGACCTTCTTTAAGTCCAGCACCAGAAGTATTCATAAATGTTTCTGGTCTCATAAATATAATTTTACCCTTTTTTGTATAGGCAAATTTTTTATATGTTGAAAGATCTTTTGCTTCTCTATCTTCCATCATGTGATAAAGAAACATTCTTCCTATATTGTGGTAAGTGTCTTTGTGATCGTTACCGGGATTTCCGAGCCCTGCAATTACCTTTATTTTTTTAGGGTTGAATATTATATCCATATTGCATATAATAACATAAATTTTTATCCGCTACGTCTTGTTTAGAGCTTTTGTAATGCGGGGAAAAAGCTTTATGAAGAAATTTTTACTTTCATTTTGGGATACATTTAAAATTGTTTTTATAGCAGTTGCTGTTGTTTTTTTAATTCGTACGTATGTTGCGCAACCGTTTCTGGTAAGTGGATTAAGTATGCAACCCACTTTTTATGATGGAGATTATCTTTTGGTAGATGAGGCGTCTTATAATTTCCGTGATCCTGAGCGTGGAGAGGTAATTGTCTTTAAATATCCTGGTGACCATCGCTCATATTATATTAAGCGTATTATAGGACTTCCGGGGGAGCGTGTTACTGTTGAAAATGGTAGAGTTGTTGTTCATAACACAAATGGAGATAAGGTTTTGAACGAGCCTTATATTGCACAACAAGATTTTAGCGGTAAATATGAGACAAAACTTCAAGATAATCAATATTTTATGATGGGTGATAATAGGAACTATAGTTATGATTCTCGTATGTGGGGACCGCTTGATCGTTCTGATATAGCGGGTATTGTAAGATTCCGATTGTGGCCTGTAAATACAGCGATGGCATTTTCTCCTCCCTTATATTAAATAAACACAATTATGTTTAAAAAATCATCAACCCAAACAAAAGAACCTCCAGTAAGTGTGAAGAATATAAAGAAAGCAAAAAAGAAAAATAAACCCGCAAAAGTTCGTGGTTTGAGCGACGTGCTTCCTCGCGATGAGGAGATGTGGAAGTTTTTATGGAATGCTATTCATACACTTTCGGAACTTCATGATTATCATCTTATAGAAACGCCCCCTCTTGAGCTTGAACGTTTTGTTATGCCCGTGTTTAGTAAAATGAGTGATGCTCCCAACCCCTTGTGTTCGGTAAAACTTCCGAATGGTGAGTCTGCAACGCTTTCCCCCGTTCCCGAACTTGGAGTTATAAGAAGTTATTGTGATGAGCATCTTGGATATTATGCGTCGCCACTTAAAGTTTTTCACAAAGGACCGGTATTTCGCCACGTAAAAGGAGGAAAAGAAATTTCAGAATTTTATGAATATGGATTTGAAATTGTTGGTGAAAGTAATGATCCGATTTATGATGGACAGCTTATTTTAACAGCTCTTGATTTTGTAAAGATTCTTAAAATAAAAGGTGTAGCTTTAAAAGTCAGTTCTCTTGGGTGTAAGTCATGTAGAGGTACATTTCGTGATAATGCAAAGTCTTACTACAATAGTCATAAAGCAAAGTTATGTTCTTCATGTTCTGAAATGCTTGAAACAGGAGGTCCGTTACAACGCTTTTTATGTGAAGAAGAGAAGTGCAAGTTAATACACAGTGAATCTCCCACTATTCTTGACTATATGTGTCACGGCTGTAATAATCACTTCAAAACTGTTCTTGAAATACTTGAGGAAAATGAGGTTGCCTATGAACCGGATCCGCGTCTTACAAGAGCATTTCCATTTTATAACAGAACGGTTTTTGAAATTTGGGCACAGGGAAATATTTTAGGTGTAGGCGGACGATATGATTATCTTTCTGAGATGATGCGCGCGCGCTCTGTACCGGGCGCTGGAGTTTCGTTCTTTGTTGATTCACTATTTGCAGAAATAAAATCACAGCAAATTTCAACTGTTTTTGGAAAAACAAAACCAAAAACATTTTTCATTGCGGTGGGTGAACAGGCACGTAGAGGGAGTTTAAAAATCATAAACGATTTGAGAATGCATGGTATGCCGGTAATTGAATCACTTGGAAAGAAATCACTTAAAGCGCAATTGAAGGCAGCTGAAAAATCAGGAGCAAAATTTGCACTTATATTGGGTCAACGAGAGGTGTTTGAAGGAACGGTAATTTTTAGAGATCTTATTACCGGTGCTCAGGAAACATTGGTTGCAAAATCTGTAGTTGAAGAAATTAAAAAACGGTGTAAATAATATGGAATGTCTTTTTTGTAACATAGCAAAAAAAAAGATATCTTCAGATATCGTCTATGAGAATGATCATGTTTTTGCGTTTCTGGACATTCAGCCGATTGCCCCCGGGCATACAGTTGTTATTCCCAAGTTTCACGCGAAGACCATTCTTGAAATTCCTGATAATGAACTAGAACCATTTTTCGTCGCGGTAAAACACATTACATCGCTTCTTGAGAAAACATTTTCTCCTGAAGGATTTACTATCGGCATTAATCATAAAGAAGCGGCGGGTCAGGCAGTTGAACATTTCCATCTCCACATTATTCCACGATGGAAAAATGATGGAGGGGGGTCAATTCACAATGTAGTAAAAAACAAACCAAAAGAAACAAACAAGGAAATTTTAGAGAAAATACAATCAAGTAAAAGTCGAAAATAATTAATAACAAAAAACAATAAACCAATAACATTATGGCTATAGAAGTTAAAAAAAGAGAAGGAGAAACACCAAGTTCATTTCTCTACAGATTTAATAAAAGAATCCAACAAAGTGGGCTTATCAAAGAAGTCCGCAAACGTCAGTTTAGGGCACGTTCAGAAAATAGACGTCAAAGAAAGCTTGGGGCGCTTTATAGGAAAGATAAGCAAGAAGAACTTGAAAAGTCCAGAAAGTACGGATACAAAAACTAATACGTTTTTATGTCTCTTATTTCAGATATTCAAAAAGATTTTGGAACAGCAATGAAATCGCGCGATGCGGTCCTTTTGGATACGCTTCGTCTTTTAAAATCGGCGATTCATAATCGTGAAATAGAAAAAAAGGGAAAGGGAGATGAAGCATCACTTACTGATGACGAGGTGCTTGAAATTTTAAAACGAGAAGTCAAAAAAAGAAAAGAAGCCTCAACTATGTATGTGTCTGCGGGACGTGCTGAACTTGCGGAACGTGAGCAAGCTGAATGTGTAATTATAGAAAAGTATCTTCCCGAACAAGCACCCGATGAGGAGATTGAAAAAGTTGTTATATCTGTTCTATCAAAATTTCCCGATGCAACACAAAAAGATTTTGGTAAAATAATGGGGGGTGTGATAAAGGAATTACGGGGACGCGCGAGCGGTGATAGAATAAGCTCCGTGATTAAAGAAAAACTTCATTCATGAACACAGTGAACACAATCCCTTCTGCGAAGGGGTTTTTAAAATCCGCAGATTTTGTAAAAGACGTTGCAGAAAAAACGCTTACGTATTTAAATTATAAAAATGGCACCGTAGAATTATATTTAGTAACGAGTGCCGAAATGAGGGAAATTAACAAAACATTTCGGGGAAAAGATGAGCCGACTAATATATTGAGTTTTGAAGCCGGTTCATTTCTTCGGGGTGATATAAAGAATTCAAAAGATTATCTTGGGGAAATTTATATTTCTCCGCAAATCGTGAGTAAGAGAAAGGAGTCCCTATCTCTCCTTGTTATCCACGGTATTTTACATCTTGTGGGATATACTCATAGTCGTGTACGTGATAGGATAGATATGGAAAAAAAAGAAGATATTATTTTAGCATATGTCAAACATTATCACCGGACTTGATATCGGATCATCATATATAAAAGGAATTGTAACCGACACAAAAAAAGATGGTACACTTTCCGTCCTCACTGTTTTTAAACACCCTTCATCGGGGTTTCATAAGGGTGTTTTGATAGATGCTGATGAAGCGGTAAGTGTTTTGCATGACATCGCACGTGATTTAGAAAAAATTTCAAAAGGCGCAGTAAAAAATGTTTATATAAATGTAAATAGTGAGCACATAAAAGCAAGGGCTTCTCGTGGAATTGTTGCTGTTGCGCGATCTGATCAGGAAATTCAGGAAGAAGATGTAAATCGTGTCGTTCAAGCATCTCGCGCAGTTAAACTTTTGCCGAACCATAGTGTGTTGCATAACATTACACGCGAATATTTTGTTGATGATGTTGGTGATATTTTAGATCCTATCTCCATGACGGGAAGTAGACTTGAGGTGAGCACCCTTATCATTGAAGGATTCTCTCCCCAGGTAACCTTTCTTACAAAAAATGTTGAGCATGCCGGTTTGCGCATTGGAGGACTTATTTTTAATCCACTTGCTTCGGCGCGAGCTGTTTTAAGTAAGAAACAAAAAGATTTGGGTACGGTTCTCATTGATTTTGGCGCAGATACTACAACCATGGTGGTATATGATGAAAATAAAGTTCTTCACACAAAAAGTATTCCACTCGGATCAAGTTATATTACAAAAGATATTGCCATTGGACTTAAGACATCAATTGACACAGCGGAAGAATTGAAGGTTGTTTATGGAAATGCTTTGTCAAAAGAGGTTTCTCGCAGAGATATTATCCAACTTTCGGAAATTGATCCCGAAAATAAGGATGAGGTATCAAAGAGATTTCTCTCAGAGATTATTGAGGTGAGACTTGCAGAAATCCTAGATCTTGTAAATAATGAATTAAAGAGCATTGATTGTGCAGGAAGGCTTCCTGGGGGAGCTGTTATTACTGGTGGCGGTGTGAAACTTCAGGGAATAAGCGAACTTGTTCGCCAAAATATAAAACTTCCCGTCCAAATTGGAGTTCCTCATCTTAGTAATTTTGAAGTTATGAATCCCACACATCAGTCATTTCTTGAAGATCCAGAATTTTCCATAGCAACAGGACTTGTGCTTTGGGGGACAGAGGGAAAGATGAGAAGTAGATATGCCTCAAAAGATATTATTAGGAATGTTTTCAAAAACTTAATGCCTTAAATAATTATGAAAAAAAATTCAAAGAAAAAAATTCAAAAAAAACAGAAAGATGTGAAGATAAAAAAAACATCTAAAATTCAGAAGACTAAAAAATCTGAGAAAGTTCAAAAATTACAGAGACCTCGAAAAACAAAAAAGAAATTTATCTTGAGTCCTCTTGCAAGTGGAGTGACAAGAATTAAGGTAGTAGGCGTTGGTGGTGGTGGAGGAAACGCTATTTCGAGAATGATGGGTGATTCTGAGCGAATTCGCGGAGTGGAATTTATTGCGGTAAATACCGATGCTCAAGATTTGGATTATGCACAAGCTCATAAAAAAATATATATTGGTAAAGCTTTGACTCATGGACTTGGAGCAGGAATGAATCCCGAAATAGGAAAGCAAGCAGCCGAAGAAAATCGTTCCGAAATAGGTGAAGTACTTGATGATGCAGATATTGTTTTTGTCACTGCTGGATTTGGTGGAGGAACAGGAACGGGGGGAGCTCCAGTCATTGCAGAAATTGCGCGTGAGAGGGGAATACTTACAATTGGTATCGTAACAAAACCATTTTCATTTGAAGGTGCTCAAAGAATGAATATAGCACAAGATGGATTGGCGCGATTAAAAGAAAAAGTTGATGCGCTTGTGGTAATACCAAATGACCGCATTTTTAATTTAATTGATAAAGAAACGCCCGCATCAAAAGCATTTGGATATATTGATGAAGTTCTTCGCAATGGAGTAAAATCAATCGCGGAATTGATTAATATGCCAGGACTTATCAATGTTGATTTCGCAGATATTGAAGCAACGCTTAAAGATGCCGGAGCAACCCTTATTGGTATCGGTATTGGTACGGGGCAGGAGCGTAGCACAAAGGCAGCACTTGATGCGCTGAATTCTCCATTACTTGAAATATCAATAGATGGAGCAAAAGGGGCGCTCTTTAGTATTGCGGGAGGTAAGGATCTTAAAATGTCTGAGATTAACGATATTGCAAAGACCATTTCTTCAAATTTAGATGGTAATGCGCGTGTAATATTTGGCGCCTATTATGATAGAACATTAAAAGATAAGACAATTAAGGTAACGGTTATTGCAACCGGTTTTAATGGGACATTTACAGGTGGTCGTATGGGCGCACCATCACTCTTTATGGGGCAAGATATATCCACGAAGAAAGAATCCCTTCCCGACATACCAGAAAAACAGAAAAATGATGGTGGAAATGATGTAAAACAACAAGAAGAAAAGGAAAAACAGCCCAAAAAACAACAAGAAACAGAAGATTCGTGGGATATTCCCGCATTCTTAAGGAAAAAGAAGAAATAGATAGCTTTTGTAGAAAAAAATAATACCCTTCTGGACAACAGGAGGGTATTTTTGTCATTGTAGGGTACTTATCCACCATTTTTTTATTTGTATTTAGTATGTAAAAAGAGGTATAATTTTTTTACGTAACGCTCTCCTATAATTTTAAATTACCGTACACTGAAGAAATAAAATATATGCGAAGTCAGTGTTTGTTTAGTCATCAAAAAGGGTATAAAAATAATTTTCTAAAAAAATATTATGTCTGCAAAAATATCAACAAAAGGAACAAAAACGAAGTCGATGAAAAATTCCATCAAAACTTCAAAAAAAATTCCACTTAAGAGAGTTTTTACGAGAGAAGGAGTGAATGTATTTGATGAAGTGAAGTGGGTGAAGAGTGATGCGATTGTGGGAGGACCAGGAAAGAAAGTGTTTGAACAAAAGAACGTTGAATTTCCTGATTTCTGGTCACAGAACGCTGTTAACATTACCGTATCAAAATATTTTCGTGGAAAATTAGATTCTCCGGAACGTGAATTAAGTGCAAAGCAAATAATTTCACGCGTTGTTGAAACTATTCGTGGATGGGGAGAGCAGTCAGAATATTTTTCTGATGCCACGCAAGCACAAATTTTTGAAGATGAACTAAAACACATCATTCTTCATCAGAAGGGATCATTTAATAGTCCCGTGTGGTTCAATATTGGAGTAAGTGAGCGACCTCAATGTTCTGCGTGTTTTATTCTTTCTGTTGATGACAGTATGGAATCTATTTTGGATTGGATAAAAACAGAAGGGAAAATTTTTAAAGGAGGGTCTGGAGCGGGAATTAATCTTTCTTCACTTAGATCAAAACAACAGCATCTTTCTAAGGGCGGATATTCATCTGGTCCCGTTTCCTTTATGCGTGGAGCAGACTCTGTTGCTGGAATGATTAAGTCGGGCGGAACGACTCGTCGTGCCGCAAAGATGGTTATCTTAAATATTGATCATCCTGATATGATAGAGTTCATTGAAGCGAAAGCCAGAGAAGAAGATAAAATTCATGCGCTTATGGAGGCTGGTTATAATATGTCTGATTTAAATAATGAGGCGTGGAATTCTATTCAGTTCCAGAATGCTAATAACTCAATTCGTATAACTGATGAATTTATGCAAGCCGTCGAGCGAGACGGAGAATGGGAGACAAAATTTATTGGGACTGGAGAAGTTGCCCATCGTTATAGAGCACAAGATGTATTAGATGCTATTGCGCAATCTGCGTGGAAAAGCGGAGATCCGGGCGTTCAGTTTGACACCACTATCAATAAGTGGCACACGTGTCCAAATTCAGGCCGTATTAACGCTTCAAATCCGTGTTCTGAGTATATGCACCTTGATAATTCAGCTTGTAATTTGGCGTCTATAAACCTTTTAAAATTTATCAATAAAAAGGGACAATTTGATGTTAATGATTTTAAACATACCGTTGATGTGTTTATCCTGGCTCAAGAAATAATAGTGGGACACTCCAGTTATCCAACAGAAAAAATTACCGAAAACGCAATTAAATTTAGGCAATTAGGTTTGGGATTTTCAAATCTCGGAGCTCTTCTTATGTCAAAAGGAATTCCTTATGATTCTGAAGAAGGACGTGCATGGGGTGGAGCAATTTCATCACTTATGTCTGGTGAAGCGTATCGATATTCTGCAGTTATTGCATCACGCATGGGGACATTTGAGGGATATGAAATAAATAAAGATCCAATGTTAAATGTTATTAAGATGCACGGTATCGCGTCATACAATGTGAATACATTTGCGCTTGATGATGAAATGCTTGGGGAGGAGATGAAGAATGTGTGGAGTGAAGCATATGCACTTGGTAAGAAGTATGGTTATAGAAATTCGCAGGTAACAGTTATTGCTCCAACAGGAACAATTTCATTTATGATGGATTGCGATACGACTGGTATTGAACCTGACTTCTCGCTTATTAAGATGAAACAACTTGTTGGAGGGGGGTGGATGAAGATTGTAAATGCTGGAGTTGACAAAGCCCTTACCAACCTTGGATATAAAGAAGGAGAGAGAGCGGATATACTTTCGTGGATTACAGAACACAATACTATTGAAGGAGCGCCACATTTGAAGGAAGAAGATTTGCCAGTTTTTGATTGTGCGGTTCGTTCAAGTGAAGGGAAAAGAGCTATTTCGTGGAAAGGACACGTAAGGATGGTTGCTGCAGTACAGCCATTTATATCAGGAGCGATTTCAAAGACATTTAATATGCCAGCAGAAACAACAGCAGAAGAAATTTCGGAGGCATATATGATGGCATGGCACTTGGGTATTAAAGCATTTGCGGTATATCGTGACGGATCAAAGGCAGCTCAACCACTTAGTACCTCTGCGGAAAAGAAAAAGGAAGAAAAGACGAAGGTGACATTAGAAACGCATCGCAAGAGGTTAGCAAAGACAAGACCTTCAGAAACTCATAAGTTTACCATTGCGGGACACGAAGGGTATCTCACTTACAGTATGTATGAGGACGGAGCTCTTTCTGAGATATTTATCCGTATGGCAAAGCAGGGAAGTACACTCTCGGGATTACTTGATGCTTTTGCAATTTCTATTTCTATAGCGCTTCAATACGGTGTTCCATTAAAGGAACTTGTAGACAAATTTATTTATACACGATTTGAGCCCACTGGATTTACGGAAAATCCTGATATTAGAATTGCAACGAGTATTGTTGATTATATATTCCGTTACCTTGCTATTCGCTTTATGTCACAAGAGGATCTTTCTGAGTTTGGTATGATAAAACTTATTAAAGAGGCCGAAGTTTCACAGGCACAAATAACAGAAAGTGTAATTAAAGAGGAGAAGGCGGCAGTTCATATCTCTGCAGATAGAGAAGAGAAAGAATTTAAAGCACAAGAAAAAATTCAAAACAGAAAGGTGACGATACCCGCAGACACTGTTTGTAAAAAATGTGGAGGGATAATGGTTCGTACGGGAACATGTTCAACATGTTTGCAATGTGGAGAGTCATCCGGAGGATGCTCATAGGAAAAGCCCCCATCTGGGAACTTTTTAATTTTGAATTCTAAATTTTAAATTAGCTTTTTAATGCATTAGTTTTTTGTAGTGAACCGTCTTTTATATTCCATGTATAGTTTTCTTCGGTCACACGCGGTTCATTGTTACTACATGTTATTGATTTAAATATTAAATCAATCGTCTCATCACCAGTCCAGTGATAATTTAATACCACTCCATTTGTGATAGAAGGTATTTGAATTATATTCATATTTTGTAAGTCATAGATTGTGAGTTCTCCTCTTTGTTCACATCCGTTTAAAAGATTTGAAGTTCTGTATGCAAAGTAACCTCCATTTGGAGAAAATGATGTGTCTTGGAAGTTTATATTTTTTGTGTCTTCTAAAATCTTTGCGTGTCTCCCTAATATATCAGCAATACCAAAATAATAAGTGTTCTGTTCTAGGGGATAGAGTGAAGAAAACAAAATTCCTCTATGAGAAGGAAGTTCTCTTACCCAGTTAAATCTAGAAGATGTCCCTTCTTTTTTAGGAAGATCTTTTGAGTTGATTGAGGCGATTTTAATACCTCCTGATTTTATAATGTTGAGTATGCTGTCGTTTTCTGCAAATTCAAAAAAGGCGGGATTTATTTCTGGAGTTGAACTAGAAATGAAGTATTCTCCAGATTCTCCTATTTTTTTCTCTGATAGATTTGGTTTGGAAAAATACCAATATCCCAGAATGATGATTAAAAGAAGGAGGATAGCGATACCATAGTTTCGTTTCATATAAATAAGTATATCATCATTAATTAGTGTTTTTATAGAAAGATTGCAAAATAATTACATAATTATTACTATAGATAAGTAATTATGCCCCTATAGCTCAGTTGGTAGAGCAGTTGCCTTTTAAGCAAATGGTCCCAGGTTCGAGTCCTGGTGGGGGCACAAGGAAAATTCAAAGTGCAAAAAACAAAATGCAAAATTGAATGAGTCAGGTAGATCCGCCGAAGAGGCGGATTTAATTTTGAAATAATATCTAAATTCTGATTTTAAAACAATGAATTTTAATCTCTTTTTGTGATATAATTATCTCTAGCTGGTACAGGAAAAACTTAAAAAGGAGGATGCTATTATGGCAACACTCAGAGAAATGGGCAGACTTTTTGAAGTACAGGAGATTATTGTGAGGAGAATGAATGCAGAACCCGCATGGAAGAAAAGAGTTGGGAAGATACGAGAAAATAAAGTTGAGAAAGCTCTTTTCAAAATGAAAGAGAGTGGTGAAATAATTAATTTTATAAGTTCTGGCAATCTTAGTTCTTCTGATATATTTGATGGAATAGATTTCTATATAGTTATTATTGATAAACAATATAAATCAATTCCCATCTCAGTTACCGGGCCAGATTTTGTGAATGATCATAAGGTAAAACATCCAGACGTTCCTGTTATTTCTGTTAAACTATCAAGTTTTTATCTAGAAATAAGGACGCAAATATTGAATATCATAAATAGCCCATTATGACTTTACATTGGGCTATTTATTTTTTATTCTTGTATAGTATTCAATAGTATCTATTGGATAGATATTCCCCGGTAGCTCAATGGTAGAGCGGCGCCCTGTTAAGGCGAAGGTTGTAGGTTCGAGTCCTACCCGGGGAGCCAGTTAGGACTACTTGCTAGTTCTAGTACTAAATTAAACGGAGAACGCATTGTAAACTCTAGCTTTTTGGCGTTTACAGTCGGGTTCTGAAGTAGATAATTCAAAAACGCTCTTTTTTCGTGCGGTTCAGAACTTTCAAAAATTGTCTTTGCACGGCGAGCGACAGAAAGCACTACAGCTACAGTGGTTTGGTAGTCGTAGTCGGCTTTTCTGTGTTCAGAAAGTTCAACTTCCAAAAGTTGTATTTTGTCGGCATACTCTTGATGCTTTTTGTCATAAATGTCCTTAGTAATACTCTGGTTGCCGTCTAAGTACATTTCAAGCAATCTGTTGTCTTTTTCCTTTAATTGGTCGTATTCGTTTCTTATACGATTTACCTGTGCCTTATAAAAGGCGACTTCGGCTTCGGTGGTTGCCCGAAGCTCTTTTACGACAGTGTTCTGCGTTTCTTCTGTGATACCCTCAAACCGCTCCAAAACCTCGTACACGGGCTTTAGAAGGTCTTTTTCGGGTACATATTGGCGTTGGCATATACCTTTGGCATTAGTGCAAGAGTAGTAGATAAAGGTTAGCCCGCTTTTCTTGATTTTCATTTCAGGGGTCATTGAACAACCGCAATTTTTACAGGCAAGCAATCCCTTGAAGATATATTCTCTTGAAACAAACTTTGAGTGCTTTCTGTTTTTACCTTCTCTTATCTCTTGGCATTTATCAAAAAGCTCCCTTGTTATTAAGCGAGGGTACTTATGTATCCAAGTTTGATTATATTTTTTTGATACAGCAGTACCGCAATAAAACGGGTCTTTGAGCATATTCTCTATACAGCTTTTTGATAGCTTGAAGCCCTTTAAGCTCCGCAACCCTAAATCGGTAACTTCTTTTCGGATAGTTTCTAGTGAGAAATTGCCAGTGGCATACATCTCAAACATCTTTACAACTAAATGGCTTCGCTCTG
>Ga0210057_1001580_pt1 | contig 34271 bp, 34 predicted proteins | sample CryGeyCG2114_010_2_FD_183968 | JGI IMG/M metagenome (GOLD analysis project Ga0210057, IMG submission 183968) | Groundwater microbial communities from aquifer - Crystal Geyser CG10_big_fil_rev_8/21/14_0.10 (SPAdes) (version 2) | ecosystem: Environmental > Aquatic > Deep subsurface > Groundwater ... | reverse complement strand
GTGAGAGTATCCCAGATGGAGTTTCTGGTGATTTATATATCAAAGTGCATGTAAAACCACATCCGGTTTTCCGCAAAGAGGGATACAACTTAGTTATGACCTTAAACATTAAACTGACAGATGCTTTACTCGGAGCAAATTATCCAATTAAAACCATTGATGGAATGGAAGTTGATATCAAGATTCCGAAGAATGTTAAATTTGGTGATGTTCTCCGAATTAGAGATCGGGGGGTCCCAGCAAGAGGCGGTAAGAAAGGAGACCTGTTGATTAAAGTAAATATCGAGCTTCCGAAGAAGTTATCAAGAAAAGCCAAGAAACTTTTGGAGGAACTGAAAGAAGAGGGGATATAGCCCCTCTTTTTAATTGTGCAGGAAACCACAGACAGATTGTTCCTTAAACTATATCCTGTTTCTTAATCTTTATTACTATGTTAAATTGATTTCGAAACAGTTCATTCAACAAACATAGGAGATCATAATGATCAGGTACCTACTTCTTGCCGTGTGCTTTGTCAGCACGGTTCAGGCCGAATTTCTGTATGATGTAAAGGAAATTTATTCGGAAGATGGCAGTGCGCTTTTCCTGACAGACATCAATGAACTTGGACATGCCTGTGGGTATATCGAATCCGGTCGTATGACCGAAGCGATTTTGTATCAGAATGGGGAAATTATCCACCTTGGTAGTTTGCCAATGAAAGATTCTAATAACCCCTATGCTCGGGTCGATGGTTCCAGTAAGGCTACTACCCTCAATAACTTCGGGCAAGTTGCCGGAGTGTTTAAGGGCAATGACGAGAATTTGCATGGTTTTGTCTGGCAAAATGGCGTCATGGTCGATCTTGGAGAATTTGTTCCAACTGATAACAATGATTTGGGTTGTTTGGTTGGGTACAAAGAAGCTGAGAGAATGGCTGGAGACAAATTTCTTCCCCAAATCAGAGAGTGTGCTTTCTCGTACTACAATGGCAAGTTCTATAACTTAGGGGCCTTTCCCGGAAATGAAGCCTCTGTGGGAAGTCGAGCTTATGGCATAAATAATAGTTTTCAGATTGTTGGCGAGAATATTCGTGGCCGGAACCATGCTTTTATTTGGCAAGATGGAGAAATGGTGCAGATTGAAAGTCCATATGAGAAGTGGCAGGTGGCATCGGCCTATGGAATCAACGAAAAGGGGTATGTTACTGGTACACTCGAAGGTTTAGGCACGGCAGCTTTTGCTCAGATTGACGGTCGGCTTCTCAAACTGGAAGAGTCGCTAATTGGGCGAATTAGAGCTTTTGACATAACTTCGGATGGTCTGGTTTTGGGTGATAATAAGCGTAGGGATATGGGTTGTCTCTGGGTGCCTAACCGAGAACCAATAATATTCAATGCCAGCTTCAGAAGTCTAAATAGGCAACACGCATTTTTTTCCTCTCCGCCTACGGCAGTGAATTCCCATGGTCAGATAATTGGATGTGCAGATGCTATTCACCCGAAATCTGGAAAGTGGACAATTGTTGGCATGATTGCAACTCCGGTTAGCTATAGACCCAGGCCGGTTGTTCTTGAGAAACCAAGGGCACCGGAAGTTGGTCCATTTGAACCCAAAGTTGAGCCACCAGTAGAGATTCAACCCATAAGACCACCTAATTTGCTGTTCATCACCCACGGGTTTGACAGTAATGCAGATGGCTGGGTTAAAGAGTTGGCTGATCTATTTGACCAGAAGCTCAAAGAAATGGGCCAGAGGGATCAGTGGGAGATAATTGCTTATGACTGGAGTAGCACAGCTGATCCTGAGGGTATGAAAAAGAACGAGGATGTCTTAAAACCTGCGACCGCTTCTAGAAATGCTGGAGACATAGGTATTCTGTTTGGGACTCTGTATGCCAAAAGGCATTACAAGAAGATCCAGCTTATTGCGCACAGTGCAGGTTCTTGGGTAATACAAGAGATATCCAGAAAGGTGAACACTGAGGATTGTTTTGTGCAAGTTACCTTTTTGGATGCATTTATACCTGAAGAAAGGCTGGGTCAAGATAACCTGGGCAGATATGCCGATTTTGCTGAGCATTATCGGGATCATAGGTACCTCTTTCTCAGGGACACTCCGTTAGAGAGATTTGGTTCCCCGCTTGATTTTTGTTTTAACAAAGATGTGACGGAAAAAGATCCGCTCCAGATTAGGGGTATCCTTGGTTCTCACGGATGGCCACATGAGTGGTACATGAATTCAATCGGTTCTGGTTACGGATTGGATCTATCTATCGTATTAGGCAATTCACCGGAAAACACAGGAGAGTTTACACGTCTAGTGGAAGTTGGAAGGTGACCATGGGGCTTGGTTCAAATAACCAGGCCCTTTTTAAATGAAAGATAATTACTTTTTATTGAATTCTTTAGATGTATAATAAAATTTATATATTGTGTAGACGATAGACCAAGATACTAGAATTCCAATTACCACATCAAAGTTAAGGAGTATGAAAAACTCCGGACCGGTGGCCGAATAAAGAAAGAGATAATAAAAGGGTAACATTACTTCAGGAAATACCACTCTTGTTAATAGTAAAAATAACAAAGTAAGAAGAACGGTTCCTATTGTCAGAGATATTATCTTTTTCGTCTTATTCATTCTCAAATTCTAAACCTATCCGGCAACACAAACAAGTGGACTATTTTTATGTAGACAATTAAATCTATGAGATAATATCAACATATGGTTTTCTTTGCAGATGTCATACAGTTTGTTACCCGTCTTTCGACAGATACTTTGTTACTCGTTTTCTTGATCGCTGGTCTTTCTTTTACCGCTATATATCTAGGAAAAGACTGGGTTATCGCTCTGATCTTCTCTTTGTTTGCTGCTAATTGGTTTTTCACCCTGATCCCGTTTGATCTGCCAACTTCAGCTTGGTATGTTTTTGGTACCAAGGTAATCATTGCTCTCGTTTTGGCTTCTATTTTGAAAAGATTCCTTAAATCAGAATTTCCATACAGAAATAGCAAGAAATACATCCAGGCTGTTATCCTGGGCCTAACAGCCACGATTACCTTAATGGCTGCTGGTCTAGTCGGTGCCCACCAATTTTCTTCGCTTATCTCTAGGTGGTTTGAAGGTAGCTTTCTATTTTGGAGTTCACTGGTTCCATTGATAGTTCTGCTTTTTGTTATTAGAAAATAGGGTACTTTTACAAGGAGATTTATTAGTGTATTATCAAAAAAGGTGTCGCCGTTCGTGACACCAAGGACCCGAACAAAGCAACGCTCTTTTTCACTCGTGGCGAGTGGAAGGCGTTCATCAAGGGCGTCAAGAACGGTGAGTTCGACGCCCTGAGATCGAATTGAGGACGTCCCGTAAGATGTCCTCTTTTTTATGAAAAAAAATATTTATATTATTCCCGGTCTTGGCGAACACTGCGATCTTCTGAGATATCAGAAGTTAGGTAAGGCTCTCAAGATAAATGGGTACAAAGTCAATTATGTAAATCCTGATTGGTATAAGCCACTCTCGGAGCAAATTTTTCTTGTAAACAAAAAAGATATTATTGTTGGTTTTTCTTTCGGTGCAATTTTGGCTTATCTGACTGCTAAAAAATATCCGTGTAAAAAAGTTATTTTTGCTTCAATTTCACCAATTGATACTTTTTCTTTCAAGAGCTTAGAACGAGATTTTAGAAAAGATGTTGCGGGTAAAGTTGGCAAGAAACGAGCAAAAACTCTTGGTACTGAACTTGCGAAAGATATCAAAAAAATTAAAGTTTCTTTAAATACCTTAACCACGCCGTATGTAACACTGGTTGGTGAGTTAGAAAAGGGTATGGATCCTGTTGATTGTATTGTTCCTAAAACTGGTCATAAAATGACAGATACCTATATACAATATATTAAGGGTTTGATTAGTTAGTGTCTAAAGAAATGGGGGAAGTCCAAACTGGGGTTAAGTCCCCTCACGCTCGACAGCCTTCGACTTGCGCCAGCTAGCAGAAATGTTAGCCGGTTTTATTTTCATATTATGTTATATGATTAAAGAAAATGTCTAAGAAAATTATAATGAGAGAAGATAACGAGGGAGAGGTGAATATCTTTCTCGATTTCCTGCATCATCGCGAATATCCACAACATAGAAATATAATATTTTTACATTTTCCAAAACTCAAGGAAATGATTGGCGATGATGAGGAAAATGAGCGAGCGATTGTAGAAAGTTTCCTAAAAAACACACGCGAAAAAAATAAAGAGAAAATCGGTAGCGCGACAAAATATATTCAAAATGAAATAGAACAAAAAGGAGAGCGCACGCTTACGATACTTGCCGATTTGATGGACTATGGTTGGCCTGAAAACAATGAAAAATACGTATTAGTACCGACGATTTTCCCAATGTGTCCTTTCAATGGAAACACATTCTTTTTTTCAATATACAAAGCATTAGAGGGCGTAACGGAGTACCCAAAGGTTCTTGCTGTGGCTATGCACGAAATTTCCCATATGATTTTATTTGAGATATTAAGAGAAAAAAATATTAGTTTGGATAGCTACACAACATATTTTATTAAGGAACTCATTGCTCCAATTCTAGTGTATCAGGACAATTTCACGGGTGTCTTTAAAAAGGAGATTGTCGGAAATTACAATGTTTTGGAAATATATTTCAACGTTGATAGACATACAATAAAGGCCTTCGATTATTTTTTAGAGAAGTTTAATAAGAACAAAGAAAAAGGGCTTACTTTCGGCACCTTTCTTGATGATATGATTTCGATTTGTTTGAAAATAAAAGAATCCATAAAAGAAAAAAGGGATTTTGACAACACACATGGCATACAAATCTTAAAAAATTCAGAACTTCTAAAACAGTTCAGAGAACCAATTCTTGTTGAACGGTAAAATAAGATTTAGAAACCACTTCTACCAAAACCTCCTCCTGCCGAGCAAATACACATTACCCGGAACACTTGCATAAATCAATAGATTATTGTAATTTCATGCTAGAAGAAACTCACTGTGAGTTTCTCAAAATCAAGCACTTTTACAACCGAAAGGAGGTGAGACGCATGAACGAGTCGGAAATTCTCGTCGTTCCCGATGCCGAGACGCGCGCGAGAGTCGCCGAAAAAATCGACCTCAAGGATACGGTCGATGCGCGACCCTGCGATTGCACATCCTGCAGTTCCTGCAGATGCACCCCGTGCAAGTAGTACGGCATCACCAAAGACCCGAGCATGTCTATAAACTGCTCTTTTTTCTTTCTAAAATAAATTGTAAATCCGTTGAAAATTTAATAAGATGGTTATTACTAATGAATTTGAAATATGAATAAACTTCGTTTTTATTTAAATAAAAAACTTGATCAACGCATGGCTGAAGAATTTCTCAATGTATACGGAGGAGGGATAGATTTTGGCGAAGGGATTGTAAAAATACACCCGCAACTTAAATCAACTAAATTACTAAGGGATGTTGCGTCGAGAAAAAAAGCTATTCGTGTTTATTTTGATAATTATTATCGGATACATAGAATGGTAATGCTCCACAAAATAGAAAGTGTGCGAAAAGGTTGGCGTAAACAAGAAAAGGAATATATTACTATAACCGAAGATTTTTTCGGCGATTTTCGATTTCCAAAAGGAAAATATGTTGCCTATGCCTCCATAATTAACTGCAATCCCAGATTTTTGGAATCAAAAACATTCCAGTTTTTTTATAAAAAACCGCTCGCTGATGCTATCTATACTATTGCGCACGAGCTTCTTCATTTTATTTTTTTTGATCTTATTGAAAAGAAATTTAGAAAAGAAACAAAACATTTATCAGAAGACCAATTATGGGATCTTTCAGAGATATTTAATGTGGTTGTACTTAAATCTCCGCGATATCGTCATATTGTTAATCAAAAATTTGTCATTCCTTATCCTGATCACCGACGTTATATCAATCAATTCGAAAAAGCATATAAAGACTCTCGAAACGCCGAAGAATTTATTAGACACGGCATATCTATCATAAGCGCAAAAAAATAGCGGGAGAAGATCACTCTCCTCCCGCTTGATTCACTGCTTGCTCGTGGCTTGCTTTTCTTTTTGCTTATCCCACAGGTCGCGTATCAAGAAGTGGGTTGTTGCTTTTGCATGAGCGCAGAATCGTTCGTCAATGATGGCGCGGAGGCTAGAGGGAGAAAGGTGTATTTAACTTTTGGTTGACAATTTTGAGGTTGGGGAGTAGCATCTGCTGTGGACCTGGACAACTTCCACCAAGTGGCCGAAAAACAGGCCATAGCCTGGCTTAAGCACAGGTCCGACCACCCCCTCCTAAGGATGGGTGGTTTTTTATTGTTTTTTTTAGACACTATTTCAGTGGTGTGGAAAAACTTTCTTTTTTTAGTCATATTGTTTACAATGACTATGTAATGAAAAAATCAGGATACCTACTCGTGATACTTCTGATTATTTTGATAAGTTCTGCTGTCTATAAGTATTGGGTTTTTGTTGCTCAGCGTAACTTTATCATCACCTCTGAAATTTCTTGTGACCCATCCGAAGAAAGCTGTTTTGTTTGGGATTGCACTCCTGAAGAGGATCCAGAATGTGATCGTGAACCATACAAGTATATTAGTAAAAATGCCAAGAACATTGCCGTCTGTGACCCATACGGTGAGCAAGAATGTGAAGAACTATTTTGTAGTCCTGAGGAGGCTGAATGCGAAATAACCACTTGTTCTGAAGACGAGCTTGGAGACGGAGAGATTTGTGCATATGAGCCCGAAGCACTCATTGAGGACGTAGACACTGGCGATACAGAAGCAGATGTTTCGGCTGGCGAGACGGCTAATTAGTCATGAAAAAAAAGTCTAAAGTTAGAGGCGCCCATTATACTATTGACTTCTTTGGCTGTGACTCAGACCAACTAAATTCTTTATCATTCTGGCAAAAAACTTTACCTCAGGCAGCCGAGGTTGGAAATCTGGAAGTTTTGTATAGTTACTTCCACGAGTTCGAACCACACGGAATTACCGGTTTCCTCCTCTTATCTTCTTCCCATATATCTTTTCATACGTGGCCAGAATATAACTATGCTGCTTGCGATGTTTTTAGTTGTACAAACGGATATGATACCCAAAAATCTGTTGCTTTTCTTAAAAAACAGCTTAAGCATGACCGACTTGTCTCTAACTACATTAAAAGAGGCTATGTCGTCATGGACTATTTTATATCCCCGATCTATGCCACTGGCAGAAAGGAATACATCAAAGTTTTGAAGAAAGTTGTTGACATCAAATCTTCCTTTCAGGATATTGTTGTTATAGACACGGCCAAGTACGGACGTTGTATGTACATTGATAACTTGATCCAGACTTCTACCAAAGATCACCAAATATACGATAAGGCTCTTTTGAAGAAACTGGTTAAAAAAGATCAGAACCTCCTAATCCTCGGTGGTGGCGATGGCTATGTTGCTGAATCGGCTTTGAAGTTAAATCCGAAGGTGCATATCACCATCGTTGATCTAGACCAGGAAGTTATCAATGTTGCTAAAAAACATCTTGGACAAAAGGTTTTCAGTCATAAGAATGTCAAACTGGTAATTGGTGATGCCGTTGCTTATATGAAATCATTGATCGACAACGGAGATGCCCAATTTGATGGAATCATTAGTGATCTAACCGATAATCCGGTTGGTGGGAGAGAAAATCGAAAGGAAATGACTAATTTTTACAAAAAAGTCTTCTCCATGTCGCATAAGTTGCTAAGAGAGAATGGTTGGTTTTCAGCTCAGGCCGGAGCCGCTAAAGTGGTCAAGAGATATTTCAATTCAGTCAAACTTTGTTCAGAACTTATGCAGAAAGAATTTGGTGATGTCGAAAGAAAAGACGTGATGATTCCAAGTTTTAGCGAGAGGAATTCTTTCTTATATGCGAGAAAGGATGAATTAAGGGAAGAAGGGATATAATCTACCCAGGAATTAATGAGATTATTTTTTCTATATTAGGAAAATTTTCTCGGTATATAGTTTCTATGTTTTTCAGGTCCTTTTCCTCTAGGAGATTTTTGTTTTTCTTGTGTATCTCTGGAAAAGCACTTTCAAATAACATATTGGTAATAGATTCTTTTTCCCATTGTCCAATTTGATATTTTTCTACGAAGAACTCTATGTGTAAATGTATAATTTCATGAAGAATGTTTCGTAATAGGCCTATACTGTAAAATTTAGATATATTTACGATTACTCTGTTTGGTAAAGAATAACTACCAGCAATACCGTAAATTGTTAAATTCACAAGAATTTTTGGAATTACGGGAACGTTAAGGCTTTTAATAAATTTTGTCAATTTTGGTTCATAAAGGAGATATAGTTGCTCCATGGATTCGACAGTAGATTTATATTTATCAGGATTATATTCTGTTTCGATAGCTTTTTCTATATCAAGCTCCGAAATCTCTTCAATATTGTTTAGGTCTATTCCGGCTGGGAAAGCTAGGACTTCAGTACTGTATCCTTTGCTCCTATACCACCCCAGTCTTTTTATTGTACTAACAACTCTTGCAACCTCCTGTTCTTTTGAAAATTCAAAAGTAAGTTTGATGTTTTCAAGCATTCTAGAATTTTAACATAAAAAAATACTCGATAACCATTTGTTTTTATGTTAGTTTAGTAAACAAACCAAACTGTTCTTTTCAAAGGAGATCTGTGAAATGTTCAGGCAGACTTTTCTAGTGCTTGTTCTCTTAACCACAATGGTTGTGGCCGAAGAAGATAAACCAAAACCGTTTGATGTTGGGATGGCTTTGGTCAGACAAACCATGTTCGCTGAGTCCGTGGAGGATCGTGACCGAATGATTGGAGAGATCAAGGGGTTGGATTTGTCTGAGCAAGAGCTTGAGCAAATTATGCAACTAGTGGATGCCAGTGAGCAGAACTTCAAGTTCAACTTGGAGCATGGTGTGAAGGTTCGCAAAGCCATGCGACTGACTCGTCTAGCCAATGATGCCAAGTCTTGGGATGAGAGGCGGAGATGTATTCAAGCGATTATTGATTTGGATCTTCTGCTCCAGTATCAACAAATGTTTGCCATGCAGTTGCAACTTGGCGAAAGTCTTTTCATCAAGAGAGTGGGGCCATTGAATCCAGAGACGGTTGGGGTGAAAGAAGTGACAACTTCGCGACCGTCTATCCAGGAAGAACAGATTAAATCAAACTTAGTTGATATTTCCGTTGATCGTTTTGTGATGATCGTCCATGGCTGGAATTCTGGACCAGGAACACCGGGGAATCCTGGCTGGCCTTTGCAAATGGGTTTGGCCTATGCCCATGTCTTGGATCCTTCTGTTAAAATGTCAGACTTTAAAAGAGAGGCCATTGGCTACTCTTTGAAGTTTAGTGACGTTGAGATTGTGGTAGTTGATTGGAGTACAATTGCTAATTTATGGGCACATCTTTGGAATACTGCTTTTAATCAAGCCAAGAAAAATGGCGCTGATTGGGGCAGGGTTCTAAAGATTCGTTGGGCCAAATTACCCAACAATGGGCCTAGCAAGGTTCACCTAATTGCACATAGCGACGGATGTATTTTTATCGAGTCCGTTTGCAGAGAAATCTCTGGGCATGAAAGGCAGATACAGGAAACCTTTCTTGATGCCTATCTCCCAGATGATGCAACTGATGAAGAGAAAAAGATGGGGGAAAGGGCTGATTTTGCCGAGCATTATTTTCATCAAACACTCATCAGTGTCGCGAATGTTCATTTGTCTGAGGCATACAACATGAACATTGTTATGCTAAAAAGGATTGGTGACACAGTGACTGGACACGATTTTCCGTACAAGTGGTATTTACGCGTACTCGATGAACAAAATCGTGTTCGAATCCCTGGTCCTATGTACAATGTTGTTTTGGGAAGTATACCAACCCATTCTGATGAAAAATTTTCTCGTGGGGAAATTGATATTCTGGAGTAATTTCCACAAAAAGGCGGTGTAGAACCGTCTTTTTATTTTTCTATCATGTATAATCTTATGCATGAGATATAAAAACACTTTGTATGCGACAGCATTGGGTATAATCGTATTTCTTTTAGAATTAACGTTCTCTACTTTCAGTGAGAAGTCTTTGGAGTTGATCATGCGCAATTTAGCGGAAAGAGGTCAATTTGTTCTAACGTTGCCTGTGATGATGGCCGAAGTCTTTTTGGGCTCATTTTCGCCTTGGTCTTTAGGTCTATTTTGGAGTTTTGTTTTTCTTCTAGTACTAAAGGTGTCAGAATCTCTCTGGGGCGGCAAATATAAGAAGATGTTATCGATTTTATTTTTAATTCTATTTATATTTTTATATTCCGCGCTCTTTCTTTTACGTAGTACGGCATAACAAAATTACCATGGACTATTTTTATGTGAACAATTAAATCTATGAAATAATATCAACATATGGTTTTCTTTGCAGATGTCATTCAGTTTGTTACTCGTCTTTCGACAGATACCTTGTTACTTTCTTTCTTGATTGCCATTATCAGTTAATTAAACCGCCAAATGTCTGTATCTAAAACATTGTACTGGTATAATATATAGGTGCAGGAAATATTGTCCGAGAGTTTTTTAAAAGAAGCCATAATCCCCACATCCTTCAAATAACTGAAAAATGGAAACATCAGAAGAATACAAAAAAACAGCTAAAAAGAACTTAGCAAGCAAAAAATTTTCATTCCGGTCTATATTTTCTTTTGGAGGGAAGGTGGGGAAGTTTTTGATTGCAGAGAGACTCCTTGGGTTAGTTGCGCGTACTGTAGATGTCGTTATGATTTACTTTATTTGGACAGATCCGATTTTTGGTCCGATGAAGGCTTTTGTTATTGGTGTGCCAATGAATTTTGCTATTTCTGCAACTGTTGTTTACATTAACGAAATTTTCGTACGGAGTGGGTATGACGTTACTGGTCTAGAAGAATTAAGACAGATGGCGCATACTACATACCAAAAAAAACAATATGTAAAAAGATTTGTCAGTTGGATTCTGCGTCGTCAGATGACTATATTCTTAATTGGAAGCTGGTTCTATCTTGATCCAGATTATGTTACGCTACTTCTCCAAGAACGAAAAAATAACGTTTGGTCCAATATTTGGAAAATAACATTTCCTTCAGTAATTTTAGCAATGCTTGTTTGGACGCCAGTTTATTGGGGTGCCTATCAAGGATTTCGGTGGGCTGTGTGGGCTGCTTTTTAGGTGTAAGATTAGGGTGACGTTAACCACTTAAAGATGTAATATAAAAATAAATGAGAGACAACTTAATAAAAAATGACTCATGGTCAAGCCCAAAAATTGAAGTCAGGGGAGGGAGTAATATCGCTGGTTCTGGCACTTTCGCAAAAGAAGATATATCAAAAGGAGAAATAGTTATCATTCAGGGAGGTAAAATAATCCATACTACCGAAGTGGATCAACCAGAGAATCAGGCGCTTGCGTATCATGGTTTCCAGATAGAAAAAGAATTCTACATTTACCCTGCAAATTCAGACGAGTCTAGTCTCCATGGTATATTCAGTGTCAATCATTCGTGTGAACCAACTTGTGGATTTTCTGGACAAATAACATTAGTCAGTATGCGCGACATAAAGAGAGGAGAAGAAATAACGTATGACTATGCCATGACAGATGCTAACATAGGAGAAGAATGGGAAGATATGGATTGTTTATGTCAATCTGATAAATGTAGAGGAAAAATTACTGGGGATGATTGGAAAATTCCGGAACTGCAAGAAAGATACCGCGGATACTTTTCAACATACCTCGAGAAAATTATTAATTATGGTATATAATTAAAACAATGTTTTGTACCGATGAATTTTCATTGTCTATCTACAGTAGTCTTTATCTAGGACTCTTTTCCTCAGAGGCACCAACACTTTTGTATTATTCTCACATCACAGCAATTATAGTATCTCTGTTAGTTGGATTTTTTGTTTTTTTCAATAATAAGAAGTCATTGCCTGCGCGGATATTATTAACGATATCTATTGCTTTTTCTGCCATATCTGTTATAGATATTTTCTTGTGGACTCAGATTGATGCAAGGATCATAATGTTTCTCTGGTCTTTCTGGTTAACCATATTTATCTTCATTTTCATTCTTAGTTTTTATTTTCTTTGCACTTTTATCACTAAGAGAGACATGTCTCTTTCATATAAATTACTGGCGCTATCCGTTCTATTTTTGATTGAATTTTTCTCTTCAACAAGATTTAACTTAGAGAGTTTCGACAATGTGTACTGCAATGCGACAGAGGGGGCTTACATGATAAATGTTGTTTTTTCAATAGCATTCTTAATTCTTATTGCAACAATAATTTTCGGGGTAATAAAGATTATAAAACTTAGTAAAAATACAGAGAGAAAGCCAGTAATTCTTGCAACAATAGGTATCGGTCTGTTTCTCCTTATGTTTTCAGTTGCAACTTATATTGCAAGTATCTTGAATATTTTCTTTATAAATGATGAGAATGTTTTCTTTGTCGAACAATATGGATATTTTGGAATGACAATATTTATTGCTTCTCTAGCTTATATTATTGTTGAGTACAAAGCCTTCAACGTAAAACTAATCGCAGCAAAAGCACTTGTCGTAACCCTGGTGATCTTAACCGGCTCACAGCTTCTTTTTGTTAAAAATACAACCAGTCAGGTATTAAGTATCATTACTCTCATCATTGTGGCTATTTTTGGATACTTTCTAGTCAAAAGCGTTAAACGTGAAATTGAAGCCAAAGAACACATCCAAAAACTAGCCGAGGAGCTAGAGTTGGCCAATAACCAACAAGTAACCCTAATTCACTTTATTACCCACCAGGTTAAGGGGTTCTTCACCAAATCACGCAATATCTTTGCCGGGCTAACAGAGGGAGATTTCGGGCCAATTCCAAAGGAAATCGAACCTATTATTCAAGAAGGGTTTGACTCAGATACTAAAGCGGTTGAAACTGTCCAAGATATCCTAAACGCAGCTAATATCCGTAAAGGAACCGTTAGCTACGAGAAAAAAGATGTTGACCTGACAGCTTTGGTTAAAACCGTCGCAGAGAAGTTTCAGAAAGCAATTGAGGATAGGGGATTAGATCTTCACTTGCAAGTATCCGATGGTGTAGTTGTTGTCGGAGACCAAGAACAGTTAACCCACGCCATTCGAAACCTAATTGATAACTCAATTAAATACACTCGGGAAGGAAGTATCTCCGTTCATTTGTCTAAACAGAGTGATAAGATAGTTTTCTCTGTCAAAGATACCGGAGTTGGTATTACCCCGGAAGACATGCAGAAGCTCTTCACCGAAGGAGGCCGTGGTAAGAATGCCCAGAAGATTAATGTCGAAAGCACGGGATTTGGCCTATATATAGTCAAAAATATTGTTGAAAAACACAGTGGTAAGATCCGAGCAGAATCAGACGGGGAAGGAAAGGGAAGTGAGTTTGTGGTTGAGTTGCCGATAAAGTAGTTGTTGACAATAGTAAGCATCTAGTAAAGAATATGGAACGTATACTGGTATCTTGTTTACCAGTCGTTCCTTGACTCTTTATAGAAAAAAGAAAGGAGTATATTATGGGTACACAGTGTGTTCGCCAGGTCAGCATTAAAGACCTGAAAATCGCCCTGTCGAAACCGATCCGTCGTCCTACCACTCACCACTGTGGTTGACATCGATCGAGGGGGGTGGGTTGCCAGAACTCATCCCCCTTTAAATTTATAAACAATCTGGACGGGAGAACAAGTTATGATTTTAGTCTTTGCTAGTTCTATGCAAGATTATGATCCACAGACCGATCTACTCAGAGATGAGTTAGTGGTACAGAAAAAATCTTTTGTCATTATTAACCCACTCAACGTAGAAGATTTGAGAGAATTCTCTTTAGTACATGAGAACGGTAAGCTGAGATTGTTGCGAGGAGGTTCCGAACTGGACATAAGTACTGTGTACATGTCTAGAATGTGGAGAAATGACTGTGTCATTGATATTCCACAGGATTGTTTGTATCCGACTTTTTTCCGAGATAAAATTGGTGACTTTTTGAGAGAAATATCAGCTTTTCTTTCGGGTGTTAGGTGGTTTCCTGGTGGCTATTCAGACATACAGAATGCAGAATCAAAGTGTTTTCTTTTGAGTCTAGCCCATAAATACGGCCTTACTGTACCGCTGATAACCATTAACTCTTTCGATCGGCCGAAACCTGGCTCCTGGTATAGAAAAGTTTTAGGTTACCCTTTCGGAATCACCTTAAATGTTCAGACAAGGGAGGAAGTTGTGGTTACACTTCTAAACAGTAAAAATCCTGGGAAGAGTGAGTGTAATGAATTCCCATGGCAATGGCAAACACCGATTGATCCGAATTTGCATATAAGGTGTGTTGTAGTAGGTGATAAAATTTGGTCAAGCCAAACAGAAGAGACTACTTTAGGGGGTAAAAGTCTTAGAGAAGCTCAGATCGACACAGAAATCATATGGAGGAAGCATAGATTGCCAACAAGAGTTTGCTCTTGTCTAAAAGATCTCATCTATGCTCTTCATTTAGACATGGCTTGTCCAGAGTTCATCGTAGACACCAATGGAAACTATATATTCATTGATCTAAACCCCTGTGGTGACTGGTTTGGTTTCTTTGAACCAGATTCAACAGCAGAGATCATAGAAATGATCGCTTCTAATCTCTAGGGGGAATCCCTTAGAGCTTTTTTATTATTCGACCCAAAGCCTTAATATAATTAGAATGTTTTAGAGAATGTCCAGCATCTTTTATAACGATTAACTTCTTCGAACCTTTCCACTTGTTGCAAGAACCCTTAGCCTGTCTTATAGCTAAAGGCCAATCTTTTTTACCAATTAAGAACCATGCTTTTGATTGGTTGTTATACGAAAAACTATATTTTTTAAACGAAGCCATCATTTTTTTGCCAAAGTATTTCTTACTTTCTTCTGGTATATTTTTGAGATTCTCTTTGAAATAAGGAGATAGAGAACAAAATATAAATCCTTTCATTTTCTTCTTTTTAGACAAAATTGCTGAAATATATGCTCCAAAAGAAAAACCTAATATGTAATCTTCTACGGATTCATTAGGTATTTTTTTATCAGCCTGATTAATATAATCTGTCATATCCATATTTATGCCCCAATCTATATTCACAGGGACTACACATAAGTCAGCCTTTTTTGCTGTTAAAATGACATCTCTATAATTTGAAGCCCGTATCGATTCTCCCATGCCTGGAATAAGATAAATTTTTCTTTTCATTCTTAATTTATACTTGAGATTATTGATATAGTAAAGTATTCCTGGTAATCATGAGAAATGACAATGCAGGCGGCATCGGATTTCCGAAGGAAATCCTCAAGCCAGATGAGTGCCGGTAGGTCAAGATTGTTCGTCGGCTCATCGAGAAGCAAGAGGCCTACACTTAGATGTACACTGGTATAAACAATTTGTCAATGTCTGGTGAAAATAAAAATATCGAGATAAAAAACAGCTTTTTGCTTCGTAGTTTAAATTGATAGAATAAGATCTTATGAAAACTATCTATTTTGTACGCCACGGTGAAAGTCAAACGAACGCAGGCCCTGTTTGTTTTGGAAAAGACGCATTACTAACAGAAAAGGGTCGGGGGCAGGCATTTTTTACCGCGAAAAGAGTTTCGAAACTTCCTATCCAGTCAATTATTTCTAGCTCACTTGTACGGGCAAAACAAACAGCAGAAATAATTAATGAAAAAATGGGTAAATTGATTGAATTTTCTGATTTGTTTATTGAACGTAAACGGCCAAGTGTGCAAATTGGGGTTGCAAGCGATGATCCAGCCTCGGTGGAGGCAGAAAGCGCTATTTGGAAAAATTTCTGTGTTCCTGGATACCATCACTCAGATTTTGTATTCTGTGTGTATATCCAAATCCCATCCCTGGACGTGATTGGGAATACACTTTTGTTGTCGAAATTCGAGGGCATATACTTGACGAGAATGTTGACTCTGCTTACTCTGCCTTCGAGAGTTCAGGTGTAACCTTGGGAGCCCCACTGATTTTAGGTTCCTACCCTTCGGTAACAATACGCGATTAAGACTGCACTTTAATAAGTGAATAGGGAGTATGCCAGAGTGGCCAATCGGAGCGGATTGTAAATCCGCTGGCTTTTAAGCCTACGTGAGTTCGAATCTCACTACTCCCGCAATTTTTCGAAAAGGGTTTCAGAACCAAAAATATGGTCGGCGCGAAGCGCCGTCTGTTCTGCATTCCCCCCACAAAATCCTGATTCTGCAAGGATTCGCCGCGCTCCACTATAGACCCTGTGTATAACTTAAAATAGCTCTGTATAGAGCTGTTTTGTTTTTTAGACTTTTTCCATCCTCTGTGCACATACCAAAGATACACTTGCTTAAGAAAGTGATATAAACCCACTCGACTATTCGTGATTTGAATTTCTTCAATCACATGACGTCAAACGTGTATCGGGTGTCTCAATCGGCGCCACAGTGTTAAACACTAGAGCGTGTGTACGAGATCACCGCGCGATGGTAGGTGCACAGAAGAAAGAACACGTGATGGTTGTGAAGTATACGGTTCATTTTTTTTAACCATATACCAAGCAATCGAGAGCATTTTTCTAGCTAACGCGACTCGGGCACACATGGCTCCCTTTTTGTTTTTTTCATAAAATTCATACAACTTTTCTGTCTTTGGTTCATTGCGAATATGCATGGCAGCTTCCACTGCCATATAGCGTAGATGAGTAGAACCTGCTTTAGTAATATGTCCTAACTTTTGAACACCCCCTGATGATCTCTCTGTTGGAACCAGTCCAGCAAAGGCGCATAACTTCTCTGGTGTTTTAAACAAAGAAAAGTCTCCAATCTCTGCTATCCAAGTGAGAGCCGTGATCACACCAACTCCGGGGATGGTGGTGAGAAGCTTCAGGAGAGGTGTTCGGATTTCTTGTCTCAACTCGATCTCTATCTCATCTATGTATTTTGTAATATCACTTTTAATATAAACGGCACGCTTCCATTCGTGGTTTGGGCTTGCTAAAATGACAGAAGCACCCTTCTTTGATGAAGTTGCTCCTTCTAGAAGATGTCGCCCTTCTCGAGTTACGACACCTTCCAGTCGGCATTGTATACTTGCGCGTAATTGCACTAGAAAACTCCGCTCCCGGACAAGGGCACGGAGTTTTCTAGTTTCCGGAGAGACTTCAATACTAGTATAGAGAAGTCCTGTACGGACAAGAAGTGCCAGAGTGAGAGCATCATTCTTGTCCGTTTTTTGTAATGACTTGGCAATAGCCGCTGTTTTACGAGGATTGCTCACTTGGACAGTTATTCCAGCTCCTCTCATTTGGACGACTTGCCATTGCCAACCACAAACTGGTTCAATGGCAGCTATAATGTTGCCAAATTTTGAAACATCTTTACACGCTCGAGCCACTTCACTTGGAGAGACTGAATACTCTCTGCTAAAAACTGGCATATCATCTTCTTCATTCAAAAGAACCCACGTTTGAGTTTTCTTGTGGAGATCCACACCTAAATAATATGTCATACGATTTTGTATGATTGGTTTGTAAATATCACTGACGAGGTGATATCCAAACTTTAGCAGAGTGGGTCTAGAAGGTCAGAGCGTGTGGTGAAGCGAAACTGAATTGTACGCTCGACGAATCGCCCCGCCACCGCCTCGCTTTACTCGGCAACCCCAAAAAGAAAAATGTTCCTCGCTCTTTTGATTTTCGCGGGGGTGATTTTTTCTAAAATGGAAAGGACGTTTTTCTTTTTGGTGTTCTGCCCTCAAGGTCTCGGGCAGTGTGGCGGGGGCGAAATACAATTCGGACGAGGCAAAGCAAAAACATTTTTTGCGGGAGGAAAAGGATTTGCTTTGCCTCGGCTCTTTTTTGCGGGGATTTGGTATCCGCCGCGCAGGAGGGTGCGGGAGGAATGCGCGGCGGATTTTTTGAGGCTAAATTTTAAATCTAAAGTGTGCTTTATCTTTAGGATTGTGTTTATTGATATATCTCTTATACGCCCGCTTAAAATACCGTACCCAGTTGTCAGGATGATCATCTGGAAGATAGTTTTTGCCCCACTTCTTCTTTTCTCTAGTTATGCGTTTTTTATCAGCTTTTGCAAAGTCGGCATCAAGATAGATGTTCTTATGAATATATTTCGTAATGGCGTGTTTTGGATGAAAAAGAAATATTCCATCTATTACCAGAACTTTTTTTGATAAGTCGAAGGTTTGTTTAGGATTAAAGTCATTCTTATCGTAGTTGTAGGTCTTGAGCTTGATCGATTTCTTGCCGCTCAAAAACGCCCTGATGAGTCGTTCTAAATCATCGTATCGATACCAGTGATATTCAAATACCTTTGACTTGTCTTTCGCCTTTTCTATCATCTGCTTGCGCACTTTCCAGTGATTGATGAAGTCATCAAGGTGTACGGAAAGCACGTCTTTGTCGTGTTTTGCAATAAAATTACCGACTGTGGTTTTGCCGGAGCCCGCATAGCCATCAACAGCCACAATCAATTTGGCATGGTCTTTTTTCCATACCTTAATTTCTTGGCATATTTTTTTGGCGATGCGTTCTGATTTGATCATAGTTAAAAAAGAACCCGGAAAAAGCTTTTGCTCTCCCGGGTTCATGAACTATAGCGACTTCAAGAGCTGTGATGCTCGTTCCTCGGCCTGTGCCACATACGTTTTGTAATCCGGAATTCTGGTTAGAACCCCTTCAGACAAGGTATACGTGGAATCAAGTCGTGCTTTTTCAAGGAAGTATCGATCGTGAGACACGAGCAATATTGTTCCTCGATAGGCTTCGATTGTTTCCTCTAGAGCTTCAAGCGCCTCAAGATCGAGGTGATTGGTAGGCTCGTCGAGGACCAGCACGTTGACCGATTGAACAGAAAACAAGGCAAGAAGCAATCGAGCGCGGCCGCCTGGACTTAGAGTACCGATTGGCTGCTTCACTTGACTTGCCTCAAAACCAAACTTTGCGAGCTTGGCATACGAATCTTGTTCTCTTAATCCTGCTCGCTCCTTAAGGAATTCAAGGAGCGTGCGATCACGAGGCAGGCTCTCGTGCTCCTGCATCATGTTTCCGATTTTGACACCGGAACCGATCTCGATCGTGCCGCCACATGCCGCCAGTTGGCCGGTAATGGTCTTGAGAAGCGTTGACTTTCCGGTGCCATTTAAGCCCATGATGCCAACTCTGCTCCCATACCGCACCTCAAACGAAACAGGACCGATGGTAAAGCCGTCCGGATATCCTGCTATCACGTCAACGAGACGTACATCAAGCGTTCCGGGACCGGCTTCGGCCTTGAGTGGAATCTCAAACGGATCGCGTTCGATGGGTTTTTCGACTTTCTCCATCTGGTCGATCCGCTTTTCGATCACTTTCGCTTTTCTTCCCGATCCTCCGGCACGATCTCGTTTGAATCCTCGCAAGAACTTGTCATTGTCGCTTCCTTGCCAGTTTGAACCTTTGGCCGAAGCAGCTCTCTGCTGTCGTGCCTGATCAGAAAGACGTTCAATCTCCTCCTGTTGGAGTCGATATTCTTCCTTCTGCCGAGCAATGCGTTTCGCCACCATCGCCAGGTAATCACTGTACGTACCACCTGAGATGTTGAGTATGCGCGTATGCCGGTCAAGCTCGAAGATTTTCCTCACGACCCTGTCAAGAAACCGGCGATCATGAGAAATGACAATGCAGGCGGCATCGGATTTCCGAAGGAAATCCTCAAGCCAGATGAGTGCCGGTAGGTCGAGATTGTTCGTCGGCTCATCGAGAAGCAAGAGGTCGACACCTTTGAGGAGAATCCCCGCCAGTGCCACTTTGCTTTTCTGCCCGCTACTTAAATCGGACAAACGATGATCAATGCCAACGTTTTCAAGACCGAAACCAGCAAGCATCACTTTGATGCGATGCTCAAAGGCATAACCATCGAGACGCTCGTATTGCTCGTGTGCGTCCCCATACTCGAGAGACTTCGCCTTGTCCTCAAGGTGAGAAGCAAGAGCCTCGAGTTTTTGCTCAAGGGCATCAATGCCTGCGATCTGCCTCAAATACGCACTGATTGTTTCATCGCCCGAGAGACTGGTGTCCTGCGGGAGATATCCGATGCACGTATTCTTGGCGAGTTCGATCTCGCCAGCATCAGGTTCCACCAATCCAGCAATGATCTTGAGAATGGTTGTCTTACCAGTCCCATTGTCGCCGACTAATGCCACCTTCTGCCCTTTAGCCAAGGAGAAGGAGACATCAGCAAGCACAGTCAGACTGCCGTAGATTTTTTGAAGGTGTTTTGCTTGTAACATGATAGTCTCCTTTCTTGTTATTTTACCACTGTTAACGAACTTTTACCCGATTGACAGGATAACACATAAAATTAAATATGGCAATATTTTTCTTGCTATAAATTTTATACAAAAAACCCCACCGAAGAAAACTCCGGTGGGGTATTTTACAAGCCTTCTTCATAGTAAGCTTTGAGTAGAGTTGATGCACATCCGCACGAAAGTCCGGGTGCCCGCTGTATGAAGGCAAGCAGGAAATCCTTTGTCTTTTGGACATTGCCCCTGAAAATCTCAAGGACTTTGCCCATCTGGCGCGGATCAATGACAAGACTTTCTTGAAGACCGACATCGTAATCCGTTACCGCAGCGATTGCCGCATAACAGAGTCCGAGTTCGCGTGCGAAGTAACACTCTGGATACTGGGTCATGTTGACGATGTCCCATCCGTTCACAGAAAGCCATCGGCTCTCTGCTGCGGTCGAAAATCGCGGACCCTGTATCACAGCAACCGTCCCTTGCGGAATTATTGCTGTTTGAGTGGCGACAGACTGCTCTGTGATCTTCTTGCGAAGATGACCGCAGTACGGCTCGCCCATTGGCAGATGGATGAATGAACCTCCATCCGCCTCTGAGTGGTCATCACGACCCCATGTGAGATTGACGAACTGATCAGGGATGACCAGACTGCCGGGAGCGATCTCTTTTTTGAGACTCCCGACAATACAGGTTCCGATGACATATTCGACACCAATCTCTTTCAGGGCTGCGAGGTTTGCCTTGTACGGCACCTTATGAGGTGCCAGCGTATGCTTCGAGCCGTGTCTCGGCAAGAAAGCAACGAGTTGTCCGTCATGTTCGCAAATTGCGATTTCGTCTGACGGAAGACCGTACTTTGTCTCAGGCCGTAGCCTCGAGATTACCTTGAGCTCCGGGAATGAACACATGCCCGAGCCGCCGATAATCCCAAGTCTAGGCTTTCTGAGATTCTGTCCGGTCGTACCGTGACCAGATGAGTTCATTGAGTACCTCCTCAGAAAAGATTTGATTTGAATCATCAACGGCTAACGGACTCCCCTTGAGCTCATTTGAACCCCAGGCGCACCCGCCGCCGCACATCGCTTTCGCCTCACCGGGATGGTAAAGTGGCAACCTCTTTCGCCATTCGGCGACGATCGGCTGATTCCAGATTCGGAAATCTTTGCCCACGTTCCTCACATGGCCGAGCCATGCTTTGTAGAATGGGCAGTTAGAAATCTGGCCGTCCGGTTGGATAACCAGTTGATTCCCGTAGCAGGTGCAGTCGACCGGAAAGAAATCCTGCCGATCAAACGCGACCTGCTTTTTCTCCATCTGGTATTCGAAGCCAGAGTTACCGTTCCTTCGAGCTTGCTCGATGACACTTTGTGAAGCCTGCCGGTAGTAACTCTGAAGGTTATCCTTGCCGACGAGCTCAAGAAGCAACCGACCCTTCAGAAAATTGAAGCCGAATTTCTCGACCCCAAGTCCCCTGAAAAAGTCAGCGTACTCCGCGACCTGACCGATGTTGTGAGGCGTGATGCTCGTCGAGGCAAATGTTCGCACACCGCCTTTGACAAGCAGTTGTATAGCGGCAACGATACGATCGAACGTGCCGTTACCATCGCTATCAACCTTCATAGCATCGTTAGATGCCTTTGGGCCATCAAGCCCAACCGCCACCATCACCCCATACTGTCTGCACAGAGCGACAGTTTCGTCATCAACCAGAGCGCCGTTTGTGGCAATCATGAAGTTCGTTTTCTCTGCTAGCTCCTCAGTATCCTTCTTCAACTTGAGATATTCAAGCGAATGCTTGATCACCTCTTTGTTGAGAAGCGGTTCGCCGCCATAGAAGATGACAAAGTACTCGAGACTCGGATCATACACGTCCCTGAGATGTTCCTGCCACAGATCGATGCCCGCAGAGGCATCTTCGTTTGACAGAACCGACTCACCATACTTTCTTGCGATTTCCGGAACAGGACAGTATGTACACTTGAAGTTACAACCTTGGGCCGTCATCAGATAGAGGATCGTCGGCTGATTGAGCTTGCGCTCAAGGGCTGACGAGGCTACTTGAAACTCATAGCTATCATCTTTCGATGAATCGACAATGAGCTTACGTTGCTGCAAATCATTAATGAACGCCTCAGCGCCGAGAGTGTCTCCAGCAACAACTTTCTTCCACTGCTCCGAAGAGCAGAAGACAGGGTCTGGATGAAGTTCGTGGAATATCGCCACGATTCCATCACGTTCCCTGATACGCATATATTGGGACCACATGTGGCATCTCCTTTTTTGGTTTTGGTTAGAAAAAGAAAACAGCTCCTAACCACTTGTGTGGCTAGGAGCTGTTGGTCGGCATCGTGCACGATGTCGAGCTATTCAGCCCTGCTGATCGGGCTTCTGGGCGAACCTGGTCTTGAGCTCGGTCCACTGCTCACGAGTGAGCTGAACCTTGCCGCCGAAGTCATCCGCGAGGACGACCTTTTCCGGGTCCGTGAAGTCGACCATCGGGCAACAGCCCTGGACGCCACACAACTTGACCATGCCCATTTCGGGCGTACGATGAGGTGTCACAATGACACTCCTTTCTTAAAGGACCCAAGGCGAAATGTATTGTGCCCATCAAACATTGGCAAACACAAGCCTCGGTTAATCCGATACCAATTTAGTATATGAACCAAATATTGTCAACGCCAAGAGAAGCGGGGCTCGAGGTTTTGAGTTAATTTATATAGAGTTTGTTTTCCTTTAGAATCCTCACAATGTTCTAAGAATTCTCTAATACTAGCCACGTACTTATCGTTATTGGAAAACTTCGGAAATAAATGTTGTTCATTCCTTTCGTATATTTTAATAAAATTTCTCATATGTGAAGTAAAATCTGCCATTTTAATTAATTTAGCTCCACTTGAGATTGTTTTTATTTTTTCATAATACTCTATTTTTTGTTGATCGTTATAATTTTTAGGATGAGAAACTTCTTGCACCATGTCAGCCACATCTTTTGAAAACGTGAATGAAATCTCTTTATAAGTAGCCGAAGTATCTTCTAGGGTGTCATGTAAAAGTCCAGCGATTAATACGGTTTCATTCTGGACATCAAATTTATTTTTTAATATGTGATATACGTCCAAAAAATGATTTTTCTTCCCAATTTCTTCAAACTTTTTTGTGGCAAATTCTTTCGCGAGCTCTATTCTTGTTTTTCCCATATTTTAATTCTAAATATGAGTTGCATTTCAAACAAGAATTTTCATATTTATATATTGTATAGACATGCGAGGAATAGTAAACATATACAGAAAAAATACTACCAATACTGGGGATAAGTTTTCTAACCCTGAAAATATTTCAATTTTTTAAAAGGCGTAAATACACTTGATCAGAAATATCTATATCGAAAAAGACGGCATCTGGAGTGTTGAATACTTTTTAACCCTCAGAAATCCAGGCTGTTCTGATGCTGAACTCTCATGCCATAAAGAGGAAACCATGGGCGCTAGCCCGGAAGAGTCATTCTTTTGATATTATTTTTCTACTACAGAGCGTCTTTTTAGTGCTAAAATACCTTTCATGCCTAAGAATAAGAAAGACTCAAAAATAAAAGAAAGATGGGGAGGAATCTCTCATCTAATTCCCAATAATAAAAGAATTATTGGAATTGCCTTAAAAGAACACCCCGTTCTTATGATTCTTATGGCTATTGTTACAGTTGCCTCTTCGATCATACCATTTCTGCAATCCGGAATTGTCGCCGTCATTATCAATAAGCTGGTGGGGGATATTGCTGGAGCAAACCTATTCTTCCCAATACTGATACTTATTGGTATCTCTGTGTTGCCTCAATTACTGGGCTACATATACAGCTATTTTGACAAGAGAACTTATTTACTAATGATGAATGTTTTTGAGCTCATGTTTGCTAAAAAACAATCTGAGCTTGAGATAAAAGACCTAGAAGATCCGTCTTTCCAAGACACAATAGAGAGAGCTAGAGAAAATTTCTATGTCATGAACAACCTTTTGGATGGCCAGTTTAACTTTCTAAGAAACATTGTCGGCCTAGTTGTTGCATCTGTTGTTCTCATAACCTTTAGCCCCATGATATTCCTCGTGGTATTTATTGGTACTATTCCAAGTTTTTGGGTAGAAACACGATATGGGACAGGCGAATGGTCAATCTGGGCGGCAAAATCAGAAGAACGTCGGCGATTTTCTGATTTACGAAGACGTTTTATGTTTCTCTCAGAAATCATCGAGCTTAAGATATTTCAAAATGCCAACAATTTTGTAAACCGAATGAGGCGTCTTCTTGGTGATTTTGAAAAGGAACAAACAAAGAATGAAAACACTAGACTTATTGGAAACCTCATTTCTTTCACCATATCTTTGATATCCATAGGATTTGCGATTTTTTGGGCTATCAAACAAGTGACGATTGGATCAATCGAGGTCGGTACAATGACTTTTCTGTTGTACGCCATTACCAACTTTAATGGTTCTTTCTCAGCATTTTTATTAACGATCGCAAGCCAGCTTAAGCATAGTCGGTACGTAACAGATATTTTGACTGTCATTGATAAGGTTCCACAGAACACACGTACGGAATACAAAAAGATTGATCCTGACAAGACACCCATGATTGTTTTTGAAAATATCTGGTTTAAATATCCAGGGACAGAGGAGTATGTGTTAAAAGATTTTTCTCTCACAATTGAACCTAACGAACGTATTGCTATTGTCGGTGTCAACGGCTCTGGTAAGACGACACTCGTTAAGCTGTTAGCCAGATTCTATCAACCTACAAAAGGCCGGATTTTAATAGACGGCATTGATTTACAAGACGTTGCGATTGATGATTGGTACGAAAAACTTTCAATACTCTTTCAAGACTACGCTGTCTATAATTTTCCTGTGAAAGAGGGAATTGCTCTTGGAAATTCCAAGAAAGGGCTTAATGAAGATAAGGTAAAAAATGCAGCTATATTGAGTGACTCAAACATTTTTATAGAGAAGTGGAAAAAGCAGTATGAACAGATGATTGGGAAAGAGTTTACCGATGGTGTTGAGCCGTCTAAGGGTCAAGCTCAAAAACTTGCCTTAGCCAGATCTTTCTATCGAAATCCCAAAATCCTGATACTGGATGAACCAACAGCTTCAGTAGATGCTGAGGCCGAAGCCAAGATCTTTGAAGGACTCGAAGCCCTTCATAGGGAACAGACCATGATTCTAATCTCTCACCGTTTCGGAACAGTCCGTAACGCTGATAAGATTTGTGTTATCAAAGATGGTATTATTTCAGAATTAGGTACACACGAGGAATTATTAGAAGAAAGAGGAACGTATGCCAGATTGTTCCATAAGCAGGCTAAAGGCTATAAATAACATGAAAACCGTTTATTTTGTAAGACATGGAGAAAGTGAAACAAACGCAGGACCTATTCGTATTGGTGAGAGCGTTCAACTCACGGAAAAAGGATTCCGGCAGGCAGAATTTATCGCCAAACGATGCACGTCAATTCCATGTGAGATTCTAATATCGAGTACTCTTGAAAGAGCCAAGCAAACGGCAAAAATAATAAACAAGGTTATTAACAAACCTCTAGATTTTTCCGAACTATTAGTTGAGCGTCGAAGACCAAAAGAACAAAACGGGGTCGCAAAAGATAGTCCCGAATCAATCAAAGCGGAAGATGCATATCGTAAGAATTTTGGAGTGCCAGGATATCGTTATTCAGACGAAGAAAATTTTGAGGACTTACGATCTAGAGCCTGAAAGGCTTTAAAATATCTTGAGGAAAGACCGGAGGAGAACATTCTTGTGGTAACTCATGGTTTTATTCTTAGAGTAATAATGGCTTGTGTCGTTTTGGGAAAAGACGTTTCTGCCCAAAATTGCGAGCAATTTATTAATAAATTCCATACTCAGAACACGGGCATTACAGTAATAAAATATGATCCTGATAGTAGATTAACTCCTTGGTATCTCTGGACATGGAATGATTATGCGCATTTAGCTGAATAAAAAATGAGAGAAATTGAAGCCAAACTAAGAGTCAAAAACCCCGATTCAGTCGCAAGCGCATTTATTATCTATGAAAAAAAGCTATTGCTTTTACAAAGAGATTATAACGAGGACATTATAGATCCTGGTTGTTGGCAATTACCCGGGGGTGGAGTTGAAGACAATGAAACAATTGATGCTGCGATTCAAAGAGAGCTCAATGAAGAAATTGGCATTATACCCGAGGCACTCAAGTTTCTGACTTCGTCTGCAGATGGGATACATTATGCATATTATGCAAATTTGTCCAAAGAAGAGGCAAAATCTGTTAGAAAAGGTTCTGAAGGAAAAGACTTGTGTTTTTTTTTCAATGGAAGAATTGTATAATATTCCACTTACACAGAAACTAAAGAAGGTTCTAGAAAAACAAGAGAAATTATTGCAATCTATTTTAATTTAAACTGAAAACATCAGTGATTGTGCTGAAGAATTTGAAAGACGTGAGATTCGTTTGCCGGAGAATTTTCTGATAAAAGCAGTAAATCACAATTACCAAAATTAAACTCGGTGAGAATCTGTTCCCAGTCTATATTGTAGTATTGAGCATAAATCATCTTGCCAATATCTCCATGGGTGACTAGCAGTATATCTCCCGATCGATGTTTGGTATAGATTTTATCCAGTAACAATTTTGCTCTTGCTATTAAATCTGGGAATGTCTCAGCGCCATCAGGATCAAGAAAATATGTAATTACTTGAGCTTTCAAGATATCAGGCGCGCATAACTTTTCTATGTCTGAAATATTTTTACCTGTCATGATGCCGAAATTCCGCTCAATAAGTAGCCCTTCTTTTTTAGGTGCAGGTGAGTTCGTTTTCTCTGAGATTATTTTCGCAGTTTCAAGTGCACGTTGAAGAGGAGAGGTGTATATGGCATCAAATTGCACTTCTGCGTCTTTTATTTTATCTGCGATGCCGTGCGCTTGTTCAATCCCTCCTGGGGTAAGTGGATTATCACGGTGGCCATTTAAAAGACCAGCGAGGTTATCTGTGTCTTGGCCGTGTCGAGTTATGTAAATTTTTAACATTTATTTTTATGATACAACACTCACTCCCCCAAAAAGAGCCCCGTGTTTAATTTTTAACTTCTTTTCATTACTGTCTTCTCTTTAATTGTGGCCTTACCGCTTGTTACCTGTTTAATATATTTTACAAGACCTCGGTATGCTGATGCCCCATGAAGTAAGTAAAATGCAAAAAAACCTAGAGTGCTCATCCCGACCATTTTTGTCATTTTTATGGATGAACGAGTTACGCCCAAACGAATTATAAAAACATAAGAAATAACACTTGGAATACTGAAGGCAATTATACTCAAAAATCCAATTAGCAGGAGGGAAAAATCATGTTTTATAAGCGCTAGAATACACACCATAAAGGCGGCACTTGGTCCCACAATCCAAAATACGGCGTGTGAGAAGAGTTTGCTGGACAGCAAGAAAAGTCGCACCTTTCCGAAAAAGTTATGATCCGAATTCTTCAATATATCTACTGCGTAGGTATATGCCTGAAGAGGGCCGAAATACCAATTCGATTTTTGTTTGTAGAGCATTGTTACACTATCGGGTGACTCTGAGATGTCAAAATACGGTACGGGCATCAAAAGTTCTTGCATATTACTTAATTGTAACCCCAGGATTGCATCTTCATTATGTGTGCTTTCGCTAAAACCTCCAACTTTTTGGAATAATTTCGGCGTGATAAATAAGCCATGACCAATACAGTAGTTGAAAGGGTAGTTAAATTTGATAACCAAGTTTTTCTTAACGAATCTTAGTTGTTTTAAAGCGTTAAATAACTCAAAGCCAATTGCCCAGCGAGTTTGCCAAATGGAAGCAGATACGAGTATTGATTTCCAAGATAAATTTTGTAGACGTAAAATATTCCCGGTATAACAGCCATACTGCTGAAACGCTTGTATATTTTTTTCTCTGAACTCTTTACGGACCCAATCGAGAGTCTCTTTTTCAGGTCTAGAGTCTGCGTTATATACAGCTATTAAATCTCCATCCCTAATCACATTTGATTTATTGGTTAATTCGCCAATTGCGTAATTCAACTGGTGCGCCATCTTTCCTTCTTTTTCTGGGAAATGAATATGAATTATTTTCGAATCCTGCTGGGTGATATTACGAGCAATGCTTATGGTATTTTGTTTTGATTGTGTAACAAGATCTTCTTTTTCTGTCGTTATAATAACCAAAAACGTATCGCTTCTTCCTGTAGTAAAATGAGTATTAAAATAACGCACGGTGTCTTCGAGGATATCGGCCTCGGCTAAGACCGGAATAAGAATGTAGATTTTTTGTTTGTCTGACGGTAGTGCCCGGTAATTTTTGCGCTCTTTTTTGATCCAAGAATATGTGAAAAAAAGCCGAAAAATCCACGAGACGGATTCATACAAAAAACCTATAGCAATTATGAGAATAAGATATTTTAGCATCGTTTATTTGTTTAAATAAAAGGGATGTGTCTCGTTAGACACATCCCAGGAATCACGCGGGTCATTGTTTGGACTTCTTCAATCCGACCAGGGTGAGCAATTCTTCGAGAGAGAAGAAAAGCAGAGCTTGCTTGATGGCATCACTTTGCCTTTGAGCGCAATGAACCAGGCTCTTCACTCTGGGGTCCTTATTGCAACCGAACAAGTGTCTGATGGCATTTCTCAGTAGGAACATGTTTCGATGGGGGTGTTTGCCTCTAACGAGAAAGCATCGTGATACCCCGGACTTCAAATAGTCGAAAAGATCCTGCTCCCACTCTTTGGCGAAGAAATGAGGATACATTTTTCGTATCATGACGTCGTTGTAGACGAAGTCGTGCTCTGCGACAACGTTTCCACCCGACCTTTTAATGAGGTGACTCACCGCCTTCCCAATTTCCATTTTCATGCCATCGGGTTTAATGATGAATACCGTAAACTCGTTCAGGAGCCTTATCCGCTGATCATCAGGAAGGGGATCAATAATGCCGCCCCAGTACCTCCTCTGACCATCGACATCGATATACTCCTTGCCATCCTCATGTTTGATGGGCCCCTCACAGTCGCGGCCAATGTAATAAGTCTCGATAATGGTACCGATAGGTGACTTTCTCAAGTGAACCAGACGACCTTTGTCATCAATCGTCTCTTTAACGCCGTCTTTCATGCTAGGTCTCCTTTGTAGCTTATGGTAGGATCAAGAAATTGATGGGTCCAACTCTGAATAGATGGTACAATTAATATTGGTTTTTGTAAAGAAAAAGATGATTTATGAGTAAATGGTCTGAAATATACGAAAAACAGATGTCGGCTTTTGATTCTCTTGACGCTTTTGTCGAGAGCAGAATAGTGTATAAGGAAAAATTTATCGACATCATCAAGAAATATGGCACCCGCACCAAGAGGCTGCTGGAAGCGGGGTGTGGCTCTGGAATAACGAGCATATTCCTTGGAAAATTTGGTTATGAGGTGATTGGTATTGATTCCGATCCTGATATGGTTAAGCTCGCTACCTCTATAGCTGTTCAGCAGGAGAGCGCTGTTTTGTTCAAGGTGGACGATATCAAAACACTCGAAACAATCCAAGGACATTTTGATGTTGTGTTTAGTAATGGCGTCATGGAACATTTTTCTGACAACGACATCGTCACTATTCTTGATCGTCATCTCTCGGTAAGTGACTACGTGGTAATATCTGTCCCCTCAGACTTTTTTACTGATGACCAGAGAATGTATGGGGACGAGCGTTTTATGAGTGTAGATCAGTGGCACACAATTCTCTCAAAAGTTAATGGTTCAGTCGTGGAAGAATTCACTTTCAATCCCGATAAAACCACCCAGGGTGGACCTCAGTTTATTGGTTTCGTTTTAAGTTCTCTGTAGACACGAAGACATTCAGGAAGATAGCCTACTGTTTTATAGTCACTAATCTTTAAAGGATCAATCCATGCGTGGGCGTCATGTTCTTCTGGGTTGACCACGATATTAGTTTCAGAAGAATTTGTATGAAACACAAGGGTTACAAATTGTTTATTTTTTTTAATATCTACATTAGACTTTTGAAAAAACAATTTCACATCAGAAATACCAAGACCAGTCTCTTCTTTCGTCTCCCGCATAGCGCCCTGTGATGGGTCTTCTCCGTCCTCAAGAGTTCCTCCTGGTATATCCCAGTATTCCGGTAGAACATCGTTCTTTTTTGACCTTTGAATAATAAGCACTTCTCCTTGATCATTTGATATAACAGTGTGTACGATTAATCCTTTTTGCATGATGTTTATGGTACGCCCTATTTTTTAAAAAGACAAATAAAAAAGCACCCCCATTTTCAGAGGGTGCCTGTCTAATTCGAAGGGACGCTCAGCTTACATCGGGTGCAAATTTCAGGTTGCTTACCCTTACCCGCATAGATGTTCTCCCGATAGTGTTGATAGACATCGCTGTTCCAGATATCGAGAAGAGATTGTCGTCTAACGTTTCCGATAACGTTATGCCATCGCCAATCCTGGCAACACAAGATAACGTCACCCGTAAAAGTTATGTGCATCCGTTCAAGTGGCCTATTCTGCTCACACCCAATTATGATGGGATGGTGGACAGCGTTGGAGTACTGCTCGACATTTCTCGCTCGGTCTAGGAAACCCCAAAAGTTGAACGTGAGAGCGTGTTCGTCACAATAATGTTGGGCAAGCGCTACATCCTCAGCTGTTACGAGTGGGTGTTCAATCATGACAACGCTAATCTGGTCAACAAACCGACGGAAGGCGCGATTTATAACCAAATGATCAAGATTCTGCTTTACACCCGCCCATCTCAGGCCCGGCATGAGGAGTTTGTGGGTATTTTCTGTGAACCCAAATACGCTTAGACGCAACTCTTTCAGATGTATCCCGGTCATTGATGCCTGCTTGGCCTGCGTCAGGGTAGAAACATTTGTGGACAGTTCTACCTCGTGACGTTCTGACTTTGCACGTATGTACTGTAGGCGATGAACAATGAGTGAGTCCAGCATGGGCTCACTATTAAGATACGGGATAATCCGACAGCCCCAAAGAGGGTCTATCTGATCGATTATCCTACAGAAAAAATCCATACTCATCGTTCCTGCTGGCAATTCTTGCGAGACTTGTGGGTGCGGACAGATTACGCATTTCGCATTACAGGCCGAGATCGTTTGAATCTCAATAGCCTGCGGAAATTTGGAATATTCCATTACTTTCTCCTTTGTGTAGTGTACTCCTGCATGAGTAGTTCTCGCAGGTAGCCATAGAGTTGTTTGGTGCTGAACGTTCCTTGACAAGGAACAGATATTCGTTGTATCAACGTCTTAGCCAATCCTATAGGTAGAATGGTGTCTGTGTCAATAGTAAGACTTCCAACCCTGTCTGCCCAGTTCTGATTAAAATATTCAATTGCATCAAGATACTCGCCCGCATAATATGTCGAGGCGGTGTTTCTTGAGTTGTTCTCGTGGATTCTTTTTATAATAATATTACGTTCACATTTTACAAAACAGAACACATCAGGAATCATCACCTTTTTGGACTCTATGCGTTCTTGTATTTCTTGCAGGAACCACTCTCGTATATCTACACCATGAATGTGATTCAGAGCAAATATGTGAGCGGCCATCGAGACGAAACTTCTGTCAACGAGATTCATCTTGTTGGGTTTTAATCTATTGCATCGTCTCTCTTCAGCGTCCAGATATTTTAATTGCAGTGAAATTGCTGCTTCTCTTGACGTAATATCATGATTTAAAACTTCCGCATCTAAAAAATCACTGTGCTCGTTAATTACGACAGAATCAGTCATTACAGAGAGTGCTTTAATGAGCGATGTTTTGCCGGTAAAAACATTTCCATCGAATGCAATTATCATAATAATATATTAAATTAAAAATGGGTTCCGCGCGACCTTGCGGCAGCATACGGAACCCATTGGTCGAAAAGAGAATTTCGGATTTATTTATCCTGTGTACACCTCTCTCACGGCTCTTTCGCCACCATTCTGTCTGATTAAAGAAACTATGCCTCTGTAGAGAACTGCCAAGTCGTTAGTGATTTGTGTGAACTCACTGATGAAGTGACGGTTATGGTCAATATCACTGGCGAGACTAGCTTTTCCAATCCTCGCGGATTCAATACTAGTCCTCAAGTACTCCAGTAATGTATTCATACCATGCAGCTTTTTCTGGTTGAACGCTTCATACCGATCCCTCAGAAGGAAGGTAAACTTTTGGTCGAGTCGCTCAACTAGCACCCTAAGGAGCTCGCCTGTGGTCGAATAATACTCGAATCCATACGTTACGCACTTCAGTTGACATTCGAGCATCTTTTTCCACTCACGAAGGAGACAGCCGACTTCTTCGTGCACAAATCGATACCCATAAGTGAGCTCATCATAACCAAGCTTCGATGGCATGAGATCTTCCTTGAGCAGTTGTCGGTGGAGACTTGTTCCAGGGATGACCCGAACCAGCTCGAGTATCACTCCGAGGCGGAACAATTTTCCTATATGGTAGAGGTATTCGACATTTGAGAGCACATCGTCGAGGGAGGAATGGGGTTCGACTGTGATGTAGCCGATGTGGACATTAACCCCAAGCGGATCGAGTTTGGCTTTCACCACCTCGTACAGATCGGACCGAACCTTCTTGCGGTATGTAGCGAGGGTTGACTTGACTGAGTTCTCAACCCCGAGGAATACTCTAACAAGGCCGGCTTTTGCCAACTCGCGAACGACTTCATCACCAGCGAATGGTTCTCCTTTGAGATACACATAGAAGCGGACATCAAGATTCCTCCTTGTGATTTCGTCACAGAAACGGAGAATTCTGGAATCGTCCTTTTTCGTACTCCAGAAACAACTGTCATTAAAAATGAACAAGGTCTTGCCCATTTCTCTGTTGAGTTGTTCTATCTCATTCACCACCAACACAGGGTCTCGCACATTGAGCTGTGATGCTTTTGATGGCATCTCGGACATGAGAGGGATATGACAGAAACTGCAGTCAAACAGGCACCCCCGTGAAGCCTCAATGTTTACGAATGAGACATTTTCCTCCATCTCGATATCCCTCGCTGGGAAAGGTAGATCAGACAAGGGTACCGGATCAGCTAAGGGTCTATGATCCTCAACAGTTCTTGTCTTCAAATTCCGAGAGATGACACCATGGGACAGAAAATCCCATGATGTGCAATCTTCGGTCATGGTCGACAGCAGCCGTGCTGCCGAGGCTTCCAACTGATCCATAAAGATGCCGTCAAGCCAAGCCATTCGAGACATGAGATCCTTAGCGTTGAGTTTTGCGAAAGGTCCACAAAAAAAGACTCTTTGGACCGATCCAACCCTCTTCATACGTTCGAGTAGTGGAATCATTGATTGGAAGTCCTTGAAATTAGGCTTCGCAATAACAATGTTTCCTTGGGTATTGTCCCCGAGAATAGTCTCAGTGTTGTGCAGACTATTCTTGTCGAAGAGACAGAGGTCTGTCTGTAAGCCGAGTGACCTGAGATAGGCTGCAAGTGACCCCATGGTTACTGACGCAACCGACTGAGAATAAAGTGTTCGAGAAAAGACAAGCTTGACTCGAAACGATTTGAGACTGGTCATTTCCATACGGATACCTCCATATTTGAGTTTGAAAGAGCATTTTCTCAAGGATTTTCCAAGAGACCTACACTTAGATGTACACTGGTATAAACAATTTGTCAATGTCTGGTGAAAATAAAAATATCGAGATAAAAAACAGCTTTTTTGCTTCGGTAGTTTAAATTGATAGAATAAGATCTTATGAAAACTATCTATTTTGTACGCCACGGTGAAAGTCAAACGAACGCAGGCCCTGTTTGTTTTGGAAAAGACGCATTACTAACAGAAAAGGGTCGGGGG
>Ga0210057_1001577_pt1 | contig 34294 bp, 42 predicted proteins | sample CryGeyCG2114_010_2_FD_183968 | JGI IMG/M metagenome (GOLD analysis project Ga0210057, IMG submission 183968) | Groundwater microbial communities from aquifer - Crystal Geyser CG10_big_fil_rev_8/21/14_0.10 (SPAdes) (version 2) | ecosystem: Environmental > Aquatic > Deep subsurface > Groundwater ... | reverse complement strand
TTTTCTTTTATATTAGTATTTACTAATATATATATACCCCCCCCCTTTAATATTAAAAAAGAAGTGTACCAGCGTACCACGACACCCTATCTCTTTGATTCTAAAGGGAAACCTCTGGTACATATCTCCCGAAAAGAAGTGTACCAGAAATGTTCCAGCCGCCGACTTATGTACCAGACTGCCACCGCTCACCTCAGGCCAGCCCAAGACGTTTTAATGTTGCAATGCAGTCTGGTACGCCGCCGCTCACCGAACACCTGACCTTCGCGCCGCCACTGGCCGCACGTGGTAGGAAACCGGACTCCATACCCATCAATCTAGCTGCGGACAATGAAAACTGTCGCTCTCTACAGAACGGGTCCCTTGTACTCCGCATATACTCCTCAAACAAAACCGGAAGACGCCACATAATCTGGCCACCCGCCGCTCCACCACCCGCCCCTCCGACGCACAACACCTGTCCGCTCCCTGCGTACACAATCTCTCCATCCCTCAACTTATCCCCCTGTGGTACAAGCCCGACCCACCTGTCCATGATGTTCTCAACCAACCAAGCCTCGTGCTTGTCCAGACTGGCCACTCGCACATCTGCACTCACATCCGTGGGCGGGGTGCGGACATTGTGTGTAATCCGGCGCTGCAATAGCAGTCGGGCCAGTGCAGCCGGTCCGCCATTCTCCATCTCACTCACCAGCCCGTCCCAGAACTCGGCACCATCCGCGTCCTTGTCGTCCTTATTCATGTGATAGAACTGCCACCGTCTGTCGCCGTATGCATTGACCTCGACTGGCGTGTCCCGGTTAGACGTGCACACCAGACGCATCAGGTTCGTGGTCTGCCGGACGTCCACGCCCTTCTGTTCTATGGTCAGCTTGCGGTCGGTGATGAGCGACTTGAGGCGGTCGGCTGCGCGGTGGTCGCCCGAGAAAAACGCCTCCTCTCCAACCACCAGAACCTTCCCTTCAAGATGACGGTTGAACTCCCCGACAATCCCCTTCGGGCTGTTGGATTTGAAGCACTGCCTGTCGCCGACCATCGCCTCCAGATAATCGGCAAACAAACTCTTGCCTCTGCCGCTCTCCCTCGACGTGAGCATCAGCGCCACGCCGACCACCTCCCATGGGCGCTGCACCATGTGAGCCATCCAGTCCAGCGTCCACTCGTACAGTGCGACGTCGCCTCCGCACACGTTACGTTGGACGTGTGCGAGGAACACGTCACACCCGCCCGCACCGTTGGCCCCGACGGACCAGTCAGGGAACCCCACCCAGATGTTGAGTGCGTCGGTCGGTGCGTCGGTCAGGCGTGGCCACACCCCTATCCGGCTGTAGGTGCGGCGCTTGCCGCCGATACTCCTCAACCACTGGTCAGCCATTGGCTTGAGGACGGGCTTCCCTTTGCCATCCTTCGCCCAGACTTGGACGCCTGCCAATTTCTGCTGGAATGTGAACGGGTTGAGTAACTCCCACCCCTCACTGCCATGCTCCACCACGAAACCTTTCGCGCCCACTGTAGCGAACGCATACCGACGGTTCACATCGTCGAACCACTTGCCTTTGAGCACTCCATAGTACGCATCAAGCACACTCTCGTTGCCTGCCAGTGACCTAGCGGTCTCGCTCTTGGCTCCGGCCACGCCCTTTGCGTACTTGTAGGCATTCTCAACCTTCACCCGCAGTTCTTCCTCGCCCCATGGCGGGTCGCACTGCTCAGTGTTCCACCTCGACTGGAACATGACCGACACGGCTGCGCTCTCGCTCAGCCCCATGTCTCTCAGGTGGGCGGCAAGCACATAGCATGCGCTGTCGCCGTTCGCTTCGTCATCGTCCACAGCACCCATAAACTTCGCAGCGGCCAGCACATCTGCTGGACTGTCCTGCACGAACTCCACATCCCCTCCGAACTTGCTGTCATCGGTCGCTGCGTCCTTGGACTCGGCTCCGCACAGCAGCATCATCAAAGGGATAGACGCGGTGCGTGCAGGCTCAAGTGAATCCCACTCGTAATCCCGACCGCTCTTGTGCTTGGACGGGGGGAGAAGCACCTGACCGCCCTCGCCACGTATATCAATACCAGCTCCGGCTTTCTTTACAGTGTTGGACGGGAGCGGGCCGCTCCAGTTATCCGGAACCTTCATATAGACGTGCATCCCTCCGCCGCCCGTGCGTACCCGCAGTCCCCCCTCGGTCATGCCAGCCTCGTCCCACAGCCGCAGAGTGGCCATACCCTCCGCCCCGTCCGCATCAATGGCGAACCATGTGGAGTCGAACGCCCACCCGAGGTTGCGCGTACCGGCCTCGACCTTCTGCAAATCCCTGTCTGTCATGGTGGCCACCGTCCACGCCGATGCGGTGGGGTGTTTGCCTGCGCTTGGGCACTTGTCGCCCTTGGTGCAAGTGCACCCGCCGTCAGCGGTCAGCCCATGCACACAGATTGGATGCCCCCCCATGGCTTGCGCTTCGATGATGCCGAGCGTACTACCCAAAGGGTTGCTAGTTGTTTTCTCTGATGCTACCTTGTCATTCATCCATGCACTCCTGCCTGAGTTGTGTGTTTGTGTGAGTCCAACGGCCCTGCTAGTCACTAGCGGGGCCGTTGTAGTTTCGAGCCTCCGCTACAGGGCGAAGGATTGGACTGTAGCACTGCAAGGGTGGGGCGGCAATCGAGTTGACTTCATAACATAAATGTGCTAGCATCACACTACCGAGGGGTGTGTCTATCCAACACATATGAAAAGCCCCTCGGAGTGGGCAACAACGCCTCCCGCTAGTCACTAGCGGAAATCACTCACACACAGGAGACACAGATGAAACAGATGAAACAGATGAAACAGATGAAACTTACTCATGGTATGAAGAGTGCCATAACAATCAACGCCGTGAACGCGTTGATTGCTTCCTCCCCCACCGCCAAACGGCGTGAGGAAATTCAGAGCAAACTGAACGCAGCAATCATCGAAGAGCTGTTCCCGTCGAGCCTGCTCAAACAGATTTGGGCGCTCCCTGACGGGTGCTCCTACTCGTTCAAGTTGACCGGCAAGGAGGTGTGACATGGGTGGCATCATCAACAAGAGTGAGGTGGTGCGGTCGGATGACGACCGCATGGGCGAACTGCGTGAGCAGCTGAAAGAGCAGCTGCAATACCACGTTGAACACGTGAAAGCCATGAAGGAACCAGCCGTGTTCATGACGTATATTGATATGGTTGATGTGGTGGAGAATGACGTGTCGTCGGACTGCCATTGTGTGTTCATCACTCCACGGGTGCTCTGCGCTATGGTCCCCGGCGCCGTGGAAGATGCTTTCTCTAATATGTCGGAGGACGACAAGAGGTCCACGGCTATGGTGTTCGCCCACCTTAGCGACCGCATGGTCGCTAAGGCCAATGGACTCAAGCCGCCTTCGATTGTTGACACCATACGCAAGGTGGGGTCCACCGTTTTCACCGGTTTCACCGACCCTGACCGCAAGCTGCACTGAGTCCGGCAACCACATTCCACCTTCCGAAAGGGGCGCGGCCTGCGCTACAGGCCCAAACCAACCTCACCACAGGAGTGAACATGAACAATGACATGAACATGAACGAAAATGAAGACCTCAGTGCCCGACAGCTGGAGGCTATGGGGCGACTCAAGGAGGTTTTTGACAGCCTCCCTGAAGCAATCAAAGCCGAGGACGCCAACGCAAACAGTCGCAGGGCGCGCTTTCTGGCGGGCGCCCGTGCCCTGCTCGACGCTATCGAGAACGAACCGGACGCTGATGCGGCCCCGAGCGTGGCCTTGCACGTTACGCTGGGAGATGATGTTGGCTCCGTCGGCTTCGCTTCCTCCTATGACGTGGCCCGGATGGCACTGGCCACGCTCGGACGGCTGGCCAAAGACGGGAACAAACTTCCCGTGCTGCTGTCTGTCCGTAAACTTTTGGATTACATCAAATCCCTGCCGGACTAAAGATACCTGCAGGCTGTAGCAGGGCCTCCGCTAGTGACTAGCGGAGGCTTTATCTCTCACAACGAAAGACCAAAATGAAAGACCAACAAACCCACATCGAAAACAAAGGAGACATTCAAATGTCACAGCAATCTCAGAATCAGCATGGAATCACCCTCACCATCCGTCAGGCCGGTGATATTATCGAGCATCTGGTCAAGACCGGATGTAAGCGTCCAGTCATGCTGGTCGGCGCTCCTGCCGTCGGCAAGACCGCCTCAATTGAGGGCATAGTCGCCCGAAACAATTGGGGGATGGAGACCCTCCACCCCGTCCTGTCCGACGAGACGGACTTCAACGGGTCAATAAAGAACTACGATGACCACGCTGAGTTCATACCATTCGCGCAAGCGGCTAGGCTGGAGAAAGCCACCAAGACAACAATATTCTTGCTTGATGACTTCGGTCAGGCGCGCCAGAACATACAGGCATGCGTAATGCGCGTGCCCACAAACAACGAGTTGGGAGGCCGCAAGCTTTCCGACAAGGTGTTCACGGTCGTGTGTACCAATGACCGTACCCATGGCGCTGGTGTGTCTGGCCTGCTCGAACCCATCAAGAGCCGGTTCATCATCATCCACGTGAAGCCGAACCTGAATGAGTGGATTGAGGACTTCGCAATCCCCTCCGGAGTTGAACAGTCCATCATCAGTTACCTCCGCCTGCGACCTGAGAACTTTTATAGATGGGAACCGACGGCCAACATTCAGAACTCCCCGACCGCTCGCGGGTGGGGCATGGTGAATGACTGTGAGAAGTCGGGCATGCCTGACAAACTCCAGCTCGCAGCTTATGCAGGTGCGGTCGGAGAAGGCGCGGCCATCGAGTACGTGGGGCACAAGCGTATATATCAGGAGATTCCAACGGTGGACAGTGTCGCACTGGACCCGCACGGAACCCCGATACCGACGTCCCCTGCGGCGATGTTCGCGCTGGCTGGAGCCATTGGCGCGAGCCTGACCCGCAAGAACTTCGGGCGTATCATGGAGTATGTGCACCGCATGCCCATGGAGTACGGGGTCCTGTGCATCCGTGATGCGGTGAAGCACACCCCCACCCTCGTCACCACCGCTGAGTGGACGAAGTTCCGTATGTCCGACCTCGGCAAGCTGTGCATCGGAGAAGACTGGTAAGCAGCAGGGCACAATGCGGGCCGCTAGTCACTAGCGGCCCGCCTTTTATCAAACGACACGCATAGAAATGCAAGGAGACAGACATGACTGATGCAGTTAAGATGACCATAGGGGCCACCGCAGGCCCACCACCTACGGAGCAAGAGGTACGGACGGCAGCACGCAAGGTGATTGCCGCCCGAACCGAGCTTGTGCTTAACCCGAAGTTCGCATACTTCGCTTCCGGTGCGATGCACCTGCAAGTGGTGAACGACGAGGAGGCGTCACCCATGTGGACGGACGGCACGAGTATCGGCTACGCAACCAAGCCGGTGCTGGATATGCCACACGCCCAGCTGGTATCCGCCATCGCAAAGGGTGTGGTGCACAACCTGTTCTGCCACCCGTTCCGGAGGGCTGGCAGGGACGACGCCATATGGCAGGAGGCGTGCACACTTACAGTGAACCCCATACTGGCGGAGGCTGGCCTTGAGTTGCCAGACGACGCTCACGTGGACCCGCGATTCCCTGCCGGTACAGCAGTCGAGACCGTGTTCAGGGAACTGTGGGATGACAGACAGCAGCAGCCGGACCCGCAGTGCCAAGGTGAGGGCGACGGTGATGCGCAAGGCGACGGCGGGGGCGGGGGTTCCCCGGAACCGAAGTCCGGAAACTGTGAGGTTCGCGACGCCACGGAAGGCGAAGGCAAACGCGACGAGTCGGACTGGAAGATGGCGGCTATCGAGTCTGCCAAAGCGGCGGAGGCAGCGAACGCTGGCGCCGTGGCAGGGTGGATGAAGCGTCTGTTGCAGGACGCCCAGACATCCTACGTGGACTGGCTGGCTGAGATGATTCAGTTTGCCCAAGAGAGGAACAAGGAGGACACCACGTACAAGAGACCTAACCGGCGTGTGTTCGCTGCGTCGAACGGGGAGATTTACCTGCCCTCCCGATGTGGCGAAAGCGTGGGCGACGTGGTGTTTGTCCTCGACACAAGCGGCTCGGTGAACGACCGTCAGGTGGCGCTGGCAAACCGCAACCTCCAGACAATGAAGGACGCTGTTCAACCGAAGCGTTTGATTGTTCTCTGTGTGGACACTCGCGTGGCCGGTGTTCAGGAGTTCGGGCCGGATGACGACGTCAAGATAGACCCGCATGGCGGCGGCGGCACACGGTTCCAACCGGCGTTCGACTGGGTGGAGGAGAACGGAATCACCCCTGAGTGTCTAATATATTTCACTGACCTGTATGGGCCGGAGCCACAAGAGCCGCCATATCCTGTGATGTGGCTGACAACTACGTTCGGACGAGAAGGCTTTTTCGGACGTACAATTTTCGTGAAGGAGGAGTAGCCATGACTACCACCAGAACCAAACCGAATATAAGCAATGCGAGGACTCGGAAGCGTCACAGGAAGGCCGCCTGCCAGTACGGTGGCGAGCATGTATCACCAAGCTCCCTCCGGGTGTCGGCGGAGGAGTTCACATACTTTCTCAAAGGGACAGACCCGTATGGCCCCACGATGCCTGACACACTCGGCCCCCTCAGTCATCCGTCAGTACGCGCAGCTCTCCGCAGACTGGTATGGGGAGCATTTGATACATCCAAAGCTCTTCGGGAGCGGAGGCGCACCCGCGAGTACCTTCAGACGACCGAGTACCAGAGGCAGTTTGCCTGTCTGACCGACAAGGAACTTCTCTCGTTGGGGGGCAAGCGGGCGGCGCGTCTGCTGGCGCTGGGTAAGGAGCAGGAGCACTCCATCGAGGAGCGCAACGCCTCCCGCAAGGACAACTTCTTGAGGGAGGCGGTGTACGCTGACGGTCTGGCTGTCCGAGGGAAGTCACGCGAACTGTACCGTGCGGAGGTGTTCACGTTCGCAGAGGAGCACACGTACAGAGAGGTAGGTAGAGAGGTAGGTACCGAGCGTGTGCTGTGCGGCATCGCCGTGCCCAAGACATGGGTGCGCGAGGTGTACCGGACCGGACTTCATCTGGGGTGCGTACCGAGATTCTTCGCCCTGTCCTGCGAGCCGATGATGGAACTGAGTGAGGACTTGGCCATGTTCTACAAGGTGAAGGGCGTGAAGCTGAGCGGCAAGAATGAGTACTACCCGGACCTGACGCTGGAAGAGCGCGTGGCAGCGAAGTTCATTCTGGATGATGGCTCTTTTGTGTGGGGCATGGGCACCACGAAACTTACCGCCGTCAAGAAAGCCCGTGAGAAACTGTCTGAGGGCTTGGTGAAGCGCCTGACTGCAGGGGTGAATACCACCCAAGCAGAGTCGAAGGCCATCGGGTTCCTGTAATGCGAGTCACTGCATACAGGGCAGGTGGTGAAGTTATCGCCGGTGTTGCCAGAGGGAACTGCGCAACACTCTACAGAAACGAAGTCGTCTGCGGCTTCAAGACATTGGCGGACCACGATGCGGCCCGCCGATACATACTCGAGTGGATAGAGAAGGAGGCAAACGTATGAAAAACGAAATCGCTACGGAGGCGGCGTTGCACTTGCTGAACGGCAGAGAGTTCAAGCACGGCGACCTGCTAGTCACTAGCGGGGGCATGACGCTTGACGGGGTGCATGTGGCCGAGCGCCGCACTCCGTCTGTCCTGACCGTCCGTGTCCCTGAGTCGGAGGACCAGCGTGCCCTCCTCAATGCCACGCTGGAAGTGTTCGGGCTGCATGCACGTTTCTACGACGGCCCGACGGGTCAGCTGTATGGCATCGAGAACGCACCCGACACCGTGTTCGGTACTGCCGGGCTTGACTGGCTGGCGGTGCGGTTATGATGTTCCGTCATAGTTCACGCCTACGCAAGGGGCTGGTTGTCGCCACCCCATTGGAGGCCGCGTTCCTTGTCGGCTGCATCATCGTCGGGATGGTAGTGGTGGTGAACTGGGCGCTCGGCATGGTGCTCGGGCTTCTGGTGGGGCTACTGCCATGACAGTCGTACTCCGACCATACCAAGAGAGTGCTCTCAAACGTATGGAGGGTAGGGAAGGGTTCGCCCTGTTCCATGACACCGGAACAGGGAAAACCCTGACCACCCTCCGCGACATGGAGAGAGCCTTCGACACTGGCAGGGCGACACGCGCCCTTGTCGTAGCTCCGCTTTCCGCGCTCCATAACTGGCGGGACCAGATGGCGGAGTTCACTCCGTATGCCCCGCTGGCCGTGCGCGGTTCACTGAGGGCAAGGCAGCGCATCATCGAGGGGGACCACAAGGTTCTGCTGATGAACTACGACCTCGTGCCGAGGCACGCCGACGCACTTGCCGCAGCAGGACTGGACTATCTCGCTGCGGATGAATCGCACCGGATGGCCAGCCCGAAGGTGGCGTGGACCAAGGTGCTACTCCGGCTTGCGAAGCATGCGAACGTCCGTCGCGTTCTGTCTGGGTCGCCTATCCGAAAATGGGAACTCGACCTCTACAACCAGATGATGTTCATTGACCCGAACATCCTCGGCAAGTGGCGGTCGCACTTCGCTTTCAAGAAAGCGTTTGCCATCGAGCAGAACATGGGAAGTTTCTCTTCCGTCATCGGTATGCGAAATGTGGAAGTGATACGGGAACTGTGCGCCCCGTATGCGGACTACCTTTCGTTCGATAACGCCATGCCTCACATGCCGCCATGGGTGGAAGAGCGGAGGCTCGTGCCGATGTCTGCCGAACAGCTGCGCCTGTATAAAGAACTCCGGCGTGACCTGATGGCCAGCATTGATAGTGGCGAGGTGACTGCGGCGAACGCGGCTATTGAGGCTCTGCGCCTTTCGCAGATTGCAGGCGGGACGCTCCGAGATACCGAAGGGCGCGACCACCGAATCCCAAATGGCAAGCTGGAGGAGACCAAGGACATCGTGTCGAACCACCGTGGCAAGGGCGGCATTGTCGTCTGGGTCCGGTTCACTGAGGAGGCACGGTGGCTGTCAGAGGAACTGTCGGCGCCGTGTATCTACGGTGACACCCCCGAGGGCCGACGCACCCACCACCTCAAAGAGTTCGAGGCGGGGCGCTTGCCGGTCATCGTGTGCCAGCTGCAAACCATGTCGGAGAGCGTGAACGAACTGTGCAACGCCGACTTGGAAATACGGTGGTCTTACGACTGGTCATACGTCACGTTCAAACAATCGCGTGCTCGCATGCGGCGCGGTGGGCGCAACCCATCGAAGCCATGCCTGTCCATCCAGCTGGTTACGGAGAACAGTACAGACCTCGTGGCCATTGACGCTGTTCGTCGCAAAGAGAACGTGTCCGTGGGTACCCTCGAAGCAATCCGTTCGCTCGTTGCCTTCGGCGGGAGGTGATGCAATGACAAACAAGGAGGATTCAATGATAGCAAAGCATGTGGTTTTGAAGCACTTACGACGGATGGTACACGGTCTGCGAATTGCAGCCACGGCGGTCATAGTGGTGGTAATTGGCACCTTAATCATGGCGGGTCCGGGGCTGCTGGCCTTGGACACCGGACACGGTGCGTATCTGTGGCTGTACGCCGTGCACACCGTCGCCCTTTTGTACCTAGTAGGATGGAGCTTTGGCCCTGAGGTTGAATCATCTTGATACGAGGGCAGCTAGTCACTAGCGGGTATCTGATAGACACACACAACGACAGGAGATAAAATTATGACAGTGGAAAGCAAGACCAGCAAACCAACTCTTCTTGACCTGACTGCCGCCTTGATTGAGGCGAAAGAGCAGAAGCAGGAAGCGGAGAATGTTGTCGAGGACCTTGCGCGAAACGTCCGACACCTAGAAGCAGCCATCATCCAGACGATGAAGGAGGGTGGGATGGATGCGGTAACCCAGCATGGGTTCAATTTCTCCGTATCAAGTAAGCTGAGCGCCAAGCGAACGGACGACGATGTGTTCTTCGATTGGTGCGAGGCCACTGGGTATGGAGCCTGCATCAAGCGCACCATTCACCATGCTACACAGTCGAAGCTGGTGGGAGAGGCGATTGAACAGACCGGAGAAGTTCCGGTCGGCGTCGAGGTCTCGTACTTCGACGTACTATCACAAAGGAAGAAAGGAAGGTAATCATGGCAATCAAGAAAATCAAGAAAGCATCAGAAGCATCAGAAGCATCCGAGGGTACAGGACTGGCGACACTCCCACGTGCGAGCATGCCTGCGTTTATGCAGCGTAACGAGGGGACTACTGGCATGGAGGACATGTCGGGAGAGAGCACCGCCCCACGTATCCAGCTGGCGCAGGGCTTGTCACCACAGGTGAACAGAGCCGACCAGCAGTACATCGAAGGGCTGCAAGCGGGTGAGTTCTTCAACGCCCTGACCGGAGAGAATCTCGGCGAGTCCTTCGACGGGTATATTCTCAAGGTGTACCCGTCACGCGCACTGTTCACCGAGGATAACGAAGTGGACTGTTTCTCTGCCGACAGCGTGCACGGGTCGAAGCATAGCCCGTTGTGCAAGGACTGCCCGTTCGGAGGGTGGGGGACTGACCGCACCCCGCCGGAATGCAAGACGTTTGAGAATCTGGTGGTTCTGCCAGAGGGTGCAGAAGTCCCTGCTATTCTGGGCATCAAGCAGAGCAACAAGCATGCTACTGCGGCGACACGGAATCTGCGTACGCACCTGCGGCTCCATGGCCATGCAGGCACATACGCAGCCAAGTACCGCTTCACTGCACGCAGCGCGTCCAACGCCAAGAAGCAGTCCTTCTACATCACAACGGCACAGCCGGTGGGGTATGTCGAGGACGAGGCGCTCTACAACCGCTTGGCTGCTATGGCGGAGACCTTCGCCAACATCAACCAGCAGAAGGGAGGTGGCGATGGCGAGTAAATCCAGACCCGTAGGGTTGTACTGCACTGCTCATGACATTCTGCTCATTGCAGCAGATATGCAGGCGAGCGGCGTGTCGAATCGGTCACGGTACATTTCCCTGTTGGTAAACCTCGTGGCCACCGTGGGCGGACTGACCGCCCTCGAGGCCCTCACCAAGAGCAACAAAGCACAAGGCAACAAGAAGTAAACCAAACGCAGAAGCGTGGGGACCTGCCAGCAAACGACGGCCAGACGTGGCGCGGTACGTGCTGGCAGGCTCCCCTCCATCTTACACAAGGGGCACGACATGAAAGAAGGTACACCTGCAAGACAACCGATTTTATTCATAGACTTTGAGACATGCAGTAAATCCAACCTGAAAGCCTCGGGGGCTTACCGATACGCAGCCGACCCGACGACGCGCGCGGTTATTATGGGGTACTATTTCGAGAACGGAGTCCCGCGGCGGGATACGGGCTTCTTCAAGACCCCAGAGGTGTTGCAGTTCGCTGGATGCAAGCACCGGCGGGCACACAGGGAGGCCATCCTCGAGCATGTCCGGAACGGCGGGCTGGTCGCCGCGTGGAACATCGAGTTTGACCGGCTTATCTGGAACCTGACGTTTGGGGACGGGGCAGCCCTTGTCCGCTCGCCTGAACTCTCCCCCGAGTACAAGAGCGCCATGCTGCGCCCAGAGCAGTGCATTGATGTGATGGCCATGGCCAGTGCCATGGGGTTCCCAATGAAACTGGATGAGTGCGCCCAGACCGTACTCGGGCAGCGAAAGGTATCACTACCCCACTCCATTGAGAGGTTCTTCCGCGACCCGAGCAAGGACCATTTCGCACGGGACAATGAAGGTCTGCTGGAGCAGTACGGTGAATACTGCTTCACCGACGTACTTCTTATGCGTGAGCTGTTCCATAGACTGAACCCGCTTACTGAGCAAGAACTCTGCTACTCACAGATGGATATGCGTACAAACATCCGAGGAATCCCTCTGGACATGGGTGCGGTACACGCAGCGAACGACCGCGCCACCAAGGTGGCAAAGGTGTTCGAGTTAGAGTTCACCCGACTGACCGGACTGACCCCGTCCCAAACCGTGGCATTCACGCGATGGCTGAGGTCAGCGGGTGTTGAGTGCTCGGGCGTAGGGAGAGACGAGGTTGAAAAGCTGCTCAAGTCCAAGGACCTGCCAGCGTATGTCCGACGCGCACTCGAACTGCGTCAGCTCGCGGCGAAGTCCAGCGTGGCCAAACTGTCCCGTATGATAGAGACCGAGGTGGACGGACGGATACACGGGACTCTGCGGTACCACGCCGCCAGTACGGGGCGCGCCGGAGGAAAGCTAGTACAGCCCCAGAACCTACCGAGACCCACACTCAGCCACTCCGAGATTGAGACCTTCAAAGGTGAGGGCTTCGCCACCGCATCGCTGTCGGACATTTCGTCGTGCATACGCTCGATGATTTCCTCTGACCGCTTGGTGGCGGCGGACTACTCCAACATCGAGGGCCGTGTGGCCGCGTGGGTCGCAGGAGAATCGTGGAAGGTTCAGGCGTTTCGAGACTTCGACGCTGGACATGGGCCTGACCTGTACCGTGTTGCAGCGGCAGGGATTTACTCAGTGCCCATTGAGGAAGTGACGAAGGACATGCGGCAGGTCGGCAAGACCTCCGAGTTGGCGTGTCAGTACGGCGGGGCGGAAGGGGCCTTCGGGACCATGGCCAGGACGTTTGGGCTTGACCTGTCATTCTCTATGATTACCAAGGCCGTAACCGGCTGGCGTAAGCTGCACCCCGCCATTGTCCGTATGTGGGGGCTTCTTGAGCGTGATGCACGGCTCGCGCTCAAGATTGCGTCCCGCAGAACCGACAAGACCAGCAAGCCTGTTGGGCTGTTTCAGATGGTGAACGGCAACCTCTACATGCGGCTACCAAGTGGCCGGTCCCTGTGCTACCCGACGGCGGAACACTCAAAGCACAAAGGGAAGGACGGGAAGGACCGTATGGCCATCACCTTCTTTGGGCAGGATACTTACACTCGCAAGTGGGGCCGGACGTCCACCTATGGTGGGAAGCTGTTTGAGAATCTGGTGCAGGCGTTGGCGAGAGACATCCTGTATCACGGCATGGAGAAGGTGCAGGACGAGGTAGTGCTGCACGTACACGACGAGGTCGTGCTGGAGTCGGAGACGACATCGCTCGATACGCTGGTCGCGGCTATGTGCGATACACCAGAATGGGCCGAAGGGCTGCCGGTAAAATGCGTGGGGTGGGAAGCTGCCTCTTACCAGAAGTAGGAGGACGCTATGGGCATAAGATATGAGGCTCCACCAAAAGTAAAGACGCCGCTCTCATACGCAACGGCCACCAGCTTCGGGGAGGCGTGGAGGCTGCGGATTCCAGCGGCCAACACTGAGGGAGAGGCCCTTCAAGCGGAGGCAATAGACCGGAGCATCCGGTCACTACTGGTGATTGGACGTGCGATTATTGCGAGAGCGCGTTCCGGAAAGGTGGAGCTTCTGCCGAACGGGCTAGTCCCTCCCCGCCACGGTGACGAACTGAGAACACGCGAGGCAGTTCAACGCGAAAGTGCAGAGGCGCTAGTGACTAGCGTGGAGTCCACGTTGGGCAGACTGCTCTGCTCAACCACGCTCATGACTGGGATCAACGACAAGGGCCTAGAAACGCTGGACTCTCTGCAAGAGCCGATTGAGGTCCGGCTCGGGGAGCACGGGTACATCCGGTGGAGCATGGAGGGCGTCACGTCGGACACTGCTCTGGCTCGCGTAGGGCACTTCTCTGCGGAGTATGATGAACGCAAGAACTGCTGCCTCACACTGGAGGCTTCCGCTCGCGCGGTGGGTGTCCGCATTGTCGGAAGGTTCGACGGAGAAATGATGATGGAGGTGAACAGGTGAGTAGATTTGAGTTGTTGACACACAGTGCGACGTTCCTCAAGGAGTTCGACGAGGCGACAAGAGAGGCCATAAGGCCCATACGCCCACACTATCTGGGGATGTCGTCTATCGGGCGATGTGCCAGAGAGCAGTGGTACAGATACCACATGAAAGAGGGGCTGGCTATGCCGCCACCGGCGAACTTGCAGCGCATCTTCGACCTCGGGCACGACATTGAGGAACGGGTGATGACATACCTCAGAGCCATGCCGAACCTGAATATCCTCTCCATGCAAGGGGGGTACGAGGATTTTGGTGGTCTGTTCCGAGGGCACTCTGATTTGGTGTATGCCCTACCGTCTGGGGACAAAGTGGTTCTGGATGTGAAGAGCATGAACGCCCGTGGTTTCGACAGGTTCCTGCGCTCGACGCTGCGGGAGTACGACTGGGCGTACTACGCACAACTCCAGTGCTACGCGGGGTACGAGGGGGCTGCGCATGTCCAGCTGCTCGCGTACAACAAGGACACATCAGAGGTGGCCACACTATTTGAGGACTTTAACGAGAGGGACTTCCATATGTTCAGGGAGAGGGCCTATATGATTTCTTCCGCCACCGAACCACCTCCATGTGAGAAAGGGAACGGGCGGGTGAAGTATTGCAACTGCGTATAAAACACAAGGAGATAATGATGGACGAACAGAGAATGCGTAAGGCTGACCAGCTGTCGCGCGACGCGCTGCACATACGGCAGGCGATGGACAAGATGCAGGAACTCTGCGGGATGAACATGAGGACCCCACTGTACCGGAGCCTGCACGACTTGCAGCAGCGCATGGACAACGAGTCTGTGGCCGTGCGGCTTGCTGCGCTGGAGGCGGCAGACGATGCTTGAGAAAGACATCGAAGCGAAAGCTGTCGCCACCGCCCGTGCGGAAGGGTGGTTCAGTCGGAAGTTCAGCAGCCCCGCCAATCGCGGTGTACCCGACCGGCTGTTTATCAAAGACGGAGTCACGGTGTTCATTGAGTTCAAGCGGGAAGGGAAGCATGCCACCCCGCTACAGCAGAGAGAACTCGACCAGCTCTGCGCCGCTGGAGTAACGGCGAGGGTGGCGCATAGCGTAGGGGAGGCCATGGCCATCCTGTGCGCAGCGCACGCCAGCACGGGCGCGAGAAAGCTCCTGCTGATGGAGTATGCCGAGCTTCGGTCTGCCGTGGAGGCGTTCGTGGCGACGTACAGGGAAATGTGCAAAGCTGGGAGGGCCGGTTGCGGCACCGACGCGGATGCAAAACTGTTGGCTAAGCACCTAGTCCGCATGCTCAGTGCACTCGGCGCATCCCACACAATCCCCCGCTAGTGACTAGCGGGTATAGGAGGAACAAGCCTGACCAGCTTTCCGCTAGTCACTAGCGGTGATATACTACCGAAACCAAACAAGGAGATTACAAATGAAAATCGAAAAAGTAGAACTGTTCAGAACCGAGGACGGAAAGACCTTCAACAACGAGGCCGCAGCCAAGGCCCACCTCGCTGCGATTGCTGAGTGCGCGTCCATTGACGCCTACATCAAGCACGCAGGTCTGACTTCCCGCACGGCGGTGACGGTCCGTCGTCACCTGCTGGACTACACTATGTTCAAGGAGAACCATGCGCAGAGAGCATAGTCCGATTCCCTGCGCGGGTCTGTCGCACCCACACTCCCCCTCCACGCGCCGCGCAGGGGCTTAACGAAAAACCCCGCTAGTCACTAGCGGGGTTTTTTTTTACCTACTGAATCGTTCTTGTATCGCTGCCGTTCTTCTTATCGTATGAACGCAGAGCGCCCATACCGAGCATCGAGGCAACAAGGCCGAGAACATCCGCGAGGCTAATCTCAGGGAACGGCGGGAGTTCGGGGAGCGGAGACAGAACACCACCAACGAGCGTCGGCTCATAGTAGTGAAACAGCAGATAGCATTTGTATGTCCACATCGCGGTGATGACCAGCGCCTTCGGGATATACACAGTGGCCAGCGAGACCGCTGCCACCCATCCGATGGCTGGCCTCCAGCCCGCGATAAACACATTCGGGTGCGCGGCCTCCACCTCGTTAATCTTGAGGTTACCAGACCGTGCGGCGGCTTCCAGCCCTTCCAGTTGGAGCTGAATCTTGGCCATTTCGACAGGGTCTTTAATCTTCTCCCCCGTGATGGCCTCGCGGACGCCGCGAGCCAGAGAACCTATGTCGTCCAGTTTGAAATCTATCAGCCCCATACCTACCTCCGTTTGACCGTCCAGTAGCATTCCTCACCGTCGGCCAGTGCTTTCTGAACCCTACGAAAAATACGCTCAACAGCCGCTCGGCTGTCGCTAATCCAGTCCCCTATTGGCATGCTCAGTCCGGCCAGCGGGCACCCATCGGTATCTTCCGAGTCATTGCCAGCGTGAATCCGGATACCGGAAAACTGCGGCACGTTCAGCAGATGCATCATATCCACGCCGAACCGCTTTGAGCGGTCAGTGGTGAGGCGGTAAGTGCCAAGTGGAATAGCAGTCATCCCGTACACTTTGATGCCGCCTTCCTCGAGCTTCCTGTCCATATCCTCAAGGGAGAAACACACGTGTTCACGCTCGACATCATGCTCGATGAACACTTCCCCATGGGTGTAGGTCTCGCCAAACTCGTACCGTTCACAGGTGAAAAGCAATGTCATTTCTCTCTCCGTTCTTTCACGACCTGTTGTTTCAAAACTTCAATCCTCTGTCTCTGCATATCCATCTCACGTTTGTACGCAGTCTCTTTATAGGATTGCAAGTCTGAATTAATAGCCTTGATGGCATGGTAGTTGTTATCCACAGCTTTAGTCAGAGCTTCGAGGTTTGTCTCAAGCACCTGAACAGTGCCGAACATTATCACTCCGCCAATGATGAACGCCTCCAGTAATTTATGCCAGTCCACGACCAGCCCCCCTTCCTCGCGTCCGTTGGATGCGGCAGTTAGTATGAATGGTAGCCAAGGCAGGCTATTATCTTTTATCTGAGCTATCATTTGTAGCATCACAACTTCCTCAACTCTTGAACAAGATATGTAACAGCCTGTAACCGAGTTGCCCCGACAACAGCAAGTAGCTGCTCTGTAGTAGGGGTGATGCCGTAAGATGTTAATGCATCAATCACCACAGATACTTCTTGCTGAGATGCAACGCCATCCATCGGCTGCTCAAGGGATGCGAGGACAATGTATCCGGCGGACTCAAGTGTTGACTTGGTGGCGTTGCAGCGGATGGATACTATGACAGGGCTACCAACATCATATGTGCTGATGGTGTGCGAGTCCCAGAAGGCTACGGTGGAGGATGGAACTATTGGGGTGAGTAGGTTGCCACCATCACTCTCAACAATCATCTTCCACGTTGTTATGATGATAAAATCACGCTGCTCGTATGCAATGCGCTGCCATGTACGGATTAGCCAGTTGATGATATTCATGCCGATTCAATTCCCCCTAACCCTTGTCCTGTGACGTATCCCACGGGGATGATGTTCGCGGTGGCAACTGGCGAAGGGTGCGTCCACTGGCAAGTTGAGGCGCCACCGATTATCTCGATTACTCCAGATGTTCCATCCATTGTGACATCGAAGGTCTGCCCGTTGCTCAGTGAGTGCCCTGTGGTGGCGCGGAGAGTTTGCGTAGTTCCGGTCACGGTGCGAATCTCCAGCGAAGTCGTTGACATGCGGATGCGTGGGATGTCCGTGCCTACATTGATGTTTGCGCTGGGGTTCCAGAATCCGAACTGGAAAATAGTTCCCACGTAGGTCAGTGTGATTCTCGATGGGTTAGCTGGCAGAGTGTAGAACGCTGCTGCTGGCAGACTTGTTATAGTCGTGGTGATGATGTTGCCGCTGCCGTCGAGTTTCAGTGTTCCTGTATTGTCGCCAGTGTATGAAAACGCCCCGCCGCCGATGTCTGGAGTGTACGCGGTGATGTCCGTGTCCATAGCCCCATTGAACAACGCACGGAAGGCGGGGAGTATGGTAGCGATAGAGCCACCACGAAGCATCACACCGAGCCTGCCAATCATCTGTCCAATGTGCCCGATGTTCAAGTCAACTGCCCTCTTAGCACATCAATCTGTGCCTGCACATCCTTTGCTGTCTGCAAGGTGGCCATCTGTGCTGGAGTGCGGTCTGCAATCAGAGTGTTCAATGCAAGACCGAATTCTCTACGCATACGCGGGGTGTCGATGGATTTTTCCAATGCCACTATCTGCTCAATAATAGCCCGATTAGCCGCTGCCGCTGCAATATCATCTGCAGTTGGTTGAATGTCAGCAGAGTCTTCCCAATAGACAGTTTTGTCGTCTGTGTAAAATCCTACATCCGGCCTTAATCTACGTGCAGCCTCTACAAGGTCTAAAATATTCACGGTTTAACCTCCATAAGAACCAGACTGCTACTACAGTTGGTTGTGCCAGCGGCATTGACGTACATTGTCGCACCTGCGTTGCGCGGAGCAAACCGAACGGTGTAGGCACGGGAAGTGAGCGATGCTAAGTTGTCAACATATTCTCCAGAGAAATTCATAGCTATAGAGTTAACCCCGTTGCCACCAATTTCTGTCATGGCACCAAGTAACGTTGTGTCCCTGTAAATTGCAGCACGCATCTGGTATGGGGCTGCTCCGGTGCAGTAGCAACTATTTAGACATGCTCTAGCAATTACCATGCTGTTCTTACATTTTTTAGTCAGGTTGATGGTAAGGCTTGTTATTGCAGCCAGTGCAGTTGTTGCGTTGGATAAAGCCGTGCTGCTCTGGTCGTGCACTACCTGTAGGACAGAGCCAGCCCGTGGGTCCTGTACAGTAGTCCCATCTGAGATGACGGGCCATGCTATGCCTCTGGGCAATTCAAATCCTGCTGTAAGCGGATGCTTGATGATGAGGGAGAAGTCACCTGTGGTTGAGTTGAGGACAGAGAGGTTCATAGGCTCGCCAGCTGGAATCTCCAGTACGGTGTCTGCTATCAGCACGCCTGTCACCGGCACGAAGCCGAACCGGAAGGCTGTGATGGCAGGCTGGGTCAGGGATCCGGTGATTGGGATGCCAGCGGAGGCTCCGGAGTGCTGCGCGCCGATAAGCGAAGGGGGGTAATCGGACCCGACCGGCACGACATTCCCTGTGCGCCCGTTGAAATCCGCCACGGCTCCGGCGCCGAGAGGCCACGCGGCCAGCCGCACACCGCCAAGCACGATGCCCTGTGTCGCTACGATGTCTCGGTTGGCCACATAGCGGTCTCCCGCCTGCGGGGCCTCTAGCCGTGGGGTGGTTTCATTGAGGGCAACAATCTCTCTGTCTGCCATGTCAGCCTCCGGTTATCCGCGAGTCAGCTTCACTGTACCAGCAGCGGCGGCGAGGATAGACACCGTGCCGTTGGCTGGAATGAAGAACGACTCGGGGGTCGCGCCTGCTGCGATGTCCATGTCCGCTGCGGTAGCCGGTGTACCGAGAGCCATCTGGATGGCGACGGTGGAGGTCACTCGGTACATACCGCCGAGCGAAACAACCGTGTCAACCACGCCAGCGATAGTCGTGATGTTGATGGTGGAACCGATGGCGGGCAGCCGGTATGCCTGGATAGCCTCAGAGTTCTTGTCCTGCGGCAGAGTGGTCTCGGTTTTCTCTCTCATGGTATTCTCCTATTGGTCGTATTTATATTCCGCCCAGACAAAAAGTCAAAGGGCGATAGGTGTTCCCGCGCTGTTCACTACATAAAGCACGTTTGCTTTCAGAGGTGTCCCACCCGACAGAGCGAGCGTGTTCCCCACAGAAAACCCGACGCCTGCGGAGTTGTACACCGTAAGCGGCTGTGTCATCGAGAACCCGCCGAGGGACCCTCCGGACAGGTGAGGGCCTCGGCGGTCATAGGACATCGTTGAGTTGAATCGCATGTCACTCCTCCTGTGGCTTCTGTAGCAGCCGCTTCGTTGACGGGCCAGTTGCACGCGGCCCTGCCATCTGCAAACGCTCCTTGGTCATGCGGTCGGCACTGGCCAAGAACTTACGTCGGTTAGACAGCGAGCGCATGGACGGGTCCACAGTGAACAGGCGCTTGAGTACAGTCCGCTGCCTCTCCGGAGTGGCCTTGCCGTTGTTTGCTACCATGTCGCGCACGAGCAGGTTCTTCAATGCGGAGATACTGTCACTGCGCCGTACTGTCGCGTTGAAGTCTGCGGACTTCATGTTGCGCATGGTGGACACCTTCGTCGGCTCCAGACCAGTGAGCAACGTCATGGCGGCCTCCGTCCGGTCCAGCTTGTGCGTCGGCTTGTGCGTGCCACCAGTCGGTACTGGGTACTCTCCGTCCGGAGACAGGAGCGACCCAGCCGCAGCTATTCTCCTACGGATGTCCGCAGGGCTGATAGCGTTCACACTGTCTGCGCCTTCGCTGTTGAACCCGCTCTTAATCTTGGACCCAACAACACCGAGCGGGCTAACGCCGAACTCGGAGCCAACGCCCATGGGGAAGGAGCCAGCAGCGCGAGCGCCCATGTCCACGCCACCAACGTCATGCAGCGGGCCTCTCCACACATACGGGTGCGCAGCCTTGAACGCCTCCCAGTCCCTCACAAGCTCGCCGCTCGCGTCGGACTTCTCGACAATGTAATCCAAGAACGTCTCGAGGGCGGGGATGCCATTGAGTCCGCCCATGAACCAGACGGTCGAGAGGATGGACAGGGCAGCGACAGGGTCATTCTTCACCACCCTCGGCAGGTCAATCAGGAACTTGCGGGCGATGTACGACTGGAAGGTAAGGGCCACCGCCGCGATGTCAGTCACGTTGGTGCCTCCCTCGAAGATGGCCGCACGCATGCCGCGTTCAAAATCCACGGCAGTTCTGGAAACTCCAGCTGCCACGAACTTGTCCAGCTCGGCGCCTTTCAGCCCCATGTCCTTGCCTACCTCGCGGAACATCATGCCGACCCCTCGGCGTGCAGATGTCTCAGAATGCAGCATGAACCACGTGTTGGCCACTGCAGCCTTCCGCTTTACATCGCTCCACCGGCTGTCGCCCGTGTCGCCAGAGCGGATGCGGGAGTCGGGGAGGGATGTTCCGCCCACCGTTGGCGTGGCGCCGGAGGCTTCATTGCGGAGAATCTCACGCTCAGCACGCGACGAATACCCGACCAGCTTGCGCAGCTTCGGGGGGAACATCGCGGGAATGGCTTTCGCGGTTATGAGGTACGCCTTGAAGATGCTCAGTTCCTTGTCCTGCAACCCGAGGGCCTTTACGGTCTCTCGCAGATGTGCGGGGGCGAACCCGATACTGGACAGGTAGTTGAGCGTTGGGGCCACAAAGTTGTACGAACCGAGCACAGCATGGAACATCATCCCACGGGTGGTGCTTGCCCATTGGCGCGAAGTCCGGATACCCACTGCCCGCTCGACGGCGGACTTAACAACCTCGCGTGCGACACCAAAGTCCACGCCTTGCAGATAGGGGAGGCTGGCAGTGAGGCGGTCGGTCACAGTAGCGAGCTTTGTGGACATCAGCATGGAGTGGTAGTCATCTGTAACGGCCTGCGCGAAATCACGGATTGTGTTCAGCGAAGAGTACCCGCGTGCGCCACGGCGTGCTTTCGCCATGGCAGCGAGACGGCCTTTCGGTCCGCCCTGTAGCCGCTCAATCTCCATCACGAACTTCTCAAATGTCTCAAGGTCCTTGACGCCGCTGGCTGTCACCGCGTGGATAGCTTCGTCGAGGGCCATCTGGGAAACACGGCCTGCATCAAGAATCTTACCATTAAGCTGCTGCGCGAGTTCGCGTGCGTGCAGCATGCTGTCTGTAGCGTGGACCACCGGCTCTCCGAGTTCATTGAAGGAGATTACGCGATGCGCTCCATTCCAGCGGTGGGGGAGCAGGCCGCGCATCGGCTGGGCCGCATCGGTCATATCAATGCCCTCTCGGCGCATCGCCTCGTATCGCTGCTTCTGTAGGTCGAACGTCTTGTCCAGCAGGTCGTTGTACGCTTTCTTCGCTGCGGGGGTCATGTTCAGCGGAGCCATCTCCTCGGGAGTAAGCTCGTACCGCTTTGGTCCAACATAGGATATGACGCTGCTCTGCTCAGCGTCCCTGTGGAAGAACCAGTTTTCGTCGGTCTTACGCAGTGCCTCCATAAGAGAATCAATCTCAGGCTTGGTGAGCCTTTCATACAGGGCCTCGACCTCTCGGTTGAACAGGGCAACATGGTTCGCAATCTTGCGCTGAATACGCGACAGTTCTTTCAGGTCGCGCAGCGGAGCCTTGGCGGCGCCGACGCCGCGCTCTGCCAGCTTCTCAAAATACTCGCGTGGGAATTTGAAGGCAGCCACGGTCTCTGGGGCGGAAGCCTTGATGGTGTTCTTGATGTTCGAGGTGATGCCGGTTTTCGCCGCCATAGAGGTCGCCACCCCGCCAAGGGTGAACCCCATTGCTGCGACAAGCGCGGCCTCGTCTGGCGGCATGTCTTGGCCGGTGCGCTCTGCACGGGCGGCGGCAAACGCCATGTTCTCGATAGCCCCAGCGGATGCACCAGCGGTTACGATACCCAAGTCACGGGCGATACGCCCCTTCGGGGTGTCCATCTTCAAGAGCTTCTGGACCTTCGGGAGTTTTGTGACCGCACCGAGAGTCCCCCCACTTGCAATGGAGGTTACAATGAACGGCAGCCCTTCACCGATGAACCGGCCAGCGGCGTAAGTCGGGTTTGTCTTTGCTTCCTCTACAATCCCGTCCACCATCTGACGGAACGCGGTGCCCATATCGAGTTCGTTGTCCCAGATTGCCTTGCCCATACGGTACACACCGACAGCGGTATCCACGGGGTGCGTGACTATCTGCTTGGCATCTTCATATGTCGTGGTCAGCCCTTCGCCCAAGCCGGAGGCGAACCCCGCATCGGGAGCGGAGGCCCCGCTAGTGACTAGCGGAGCCGCAGCGACAGGAGGCGCGGGTGTGGCCCCGCCGAAATCAATGTTGATGTCTGGGAACTCCAGATTTCCAACGCCGTCGGAACCCGCGAACGGGTTGATGTCGGGAAAGCTGAGGTTCGCCAAATCCCCTGCGGAGGGCAGGGAAGGCGCTGGACCAGCGCCCATCCACTGTGCGTCAGCCACCGTTCGCCCTCTCTAGCTCACGCATCAGGACCGCCTTCTCCCCGACCGACAGCGGCAAGCTGTGGATATATGCCCTGCCCTGTTCGACAGGCATGCCACGCAGCGCCATGGCAGGCGTGGCGGGGGGTTCCTGCCCGTTAATCTGCCCAAGGAGACCGCTGACAGACGTTGGCACTTTGAACCACTCAGGTGCGCCGGATGCAGGGTAGGCTTTCTCAACAGCCGCCCTCTCTTCCGCCGCTCTCAGCGCAGCTGCTTTCTCTTCCGCCGCTCTCAGTGCAGCAGCCTTCTCCTCGGCAAGCCGAGTGGTGATTGTGCCGATGGTGCGGTTTGCAATGTCGCGGGTCTGCGGGTTATTCATAAGCGCGTTAAGCTCGACCGAGGCTTTCACGACCTCGGTTTTCAGCGAGTCCCTCCGCTTCACCAGTTCGGGGTTGGCGTCAGTCTCCCCTCCGGCGGCCTCCACCTGCTTAGCGACTTTCTCGAACTCCGTCCCGTAGGTACTCCTCCGGACTGCCGCCTCTGTGACCTTGGCAGATACGGTCGCTTCAAGAGCCGTTTGCCGCTCGGTTTCCGCCTTCCGGCGCCCACGGGTACTGGCAACGTCTTGGCCGAGCCAAGAGTTCCGTAGAAGTTGATATGCAGAGCTAACGGCCTCGATGGGCGCGTGGGCCTCGAAGTCGGAGATTCGGTTTGCGAGGCCAGTGTAATATTCCTCACGTTCTTTCTCGGACATGTTCTCTGGAATGTTGTCGGCTTCCGACACAGCCCTGCGCAGAGCAATCGTAGCTTCACGCTCGCGCTTCCCACGAGCCATCTTCTCAGCGGCGTCAGCATCCTGCTTCTCTGCACGGCTTCGATTCCACTTGCGGTCCTCCTCCGTGATTGCGTCCTTCTTATCCTGACGGGCAAGTGCTTTCAGGCGGAGGTCATTATCGAACATCCGCTGTTCAGCCAGAGCCTTCTGGGCCTCCGCTCTGGAGTGGGCCTCTGAGATATTCTTGGCAACATCCATCAGGCCGACTTGCATAGCAAGGCGACCCTCTCCGGCTTGGCCGCGTGGGTTGATGAACCCACGCTGGTTGGACAACCACTGGGTGGGTGTGGGCGCCTCGGACTTATCTAGGAACGGCATACGTCACACCCCTTACCCGAACATCTTGATGTTCGGGTCTGCCAGAATAGGAGCAGCCCCCACCGCCCCGAGGATTAGATTACTCAGGGCGTCACCCTTTGTCTGCTGCGCCTGCAACTGTGAGGCACCAAGCTGAGCCGCGAACTGCGCCCGCTGGTTGTCCGACGCATTCTGCAAGAACCGCTGCTGCAACGTCTGGTCGGAAGCGAGCCGATTATCAATCGCGTCCAAGAACGTGCCTCCGCCACCGGAGGTCATGAATCCGCTGTTGCCCATGTCAGCGTATGCAGCGCCCCGCCGCAGGTTGATGTCCCGCTTCAATGCGTCGAGAGCGTCCGTGAGCGCCTGCTGGTTCCCTGCCTGAGCAGCCGTGTATGCCTGATTTGCCAGCTGGCTCTGCTTGGACGAGACGCCCATGCCGCTGATTCCGCCAATGAGCTTCATGGCAGCGCCGCCGTACTTTGCGACGTTGGCCAGCGTCGGACCGTAGTTGGCCATAACCTGGGACAGCAGCGACTCCGAGGCGCCCGCACCAAGCGTGGCCCCAAGCCCCTCGGCAGTGGTCAAGGTTCCGGTGGACACTGCGCCAGTTGCCGGAGCGAACATGCTGCCCCCTGCGGCGCCGCCGCCGAGGTTCGTGGCCCCTGCCGCACCGGTCTCTGCTGCGATGCTGCCAGTGCCGGTCGCACCGATAGTTGCGGCGGCGGGGGCTGCTGCCATCATCTGTGCGGCTATCGCAGGGGACGCCATAAGGGCGACCATGGCAGCGGTCTGAGCGAACGACGGTCCACTGTTCATCTGCGCATCCGTGGCGTTGTGCAGAGCCACGTACTGCGGGTCCTTCTGCAAAGCGCGGAAGGCTGTGAGGTTTGCAGGTGTCGCACCTACGTTGTTGGCGAAGTAGTTTGCGCGTGTCACATTGGCACTCTTCGCAGTTGTGCTGTTCCCGCCACCGAGGGAGGGGTTGAGCTGCTTGGAAATCTTGTACAGCGGCACCACTGTCGAAGCATTCGGGTTTGCGGTGTACGCGGACATGGCGTTCAGGAGGTTCAGCCCCGCGCCGACATTCCCGTACTTCTTGTCATTCAGCGCCTTGAGCTTGGCGGTGAGCTGTTGAGGGGTCATTGTCATTTCTTATCTCCTTCCACCGGCGTTCAGATTCGTAGAGAACGAGTCAACAGCCCACGGTGTGGCGCCACTATACTCCACCTGCAAAGACCTTCCACTGCCGGTGATTGGTCGGCGGGAGTATCCGGATGCCAGCACGCCGCTCACTACGAACGCGGCTTTATCCACCGAGGCGCTCAGGGTTGGGGACCCCGACCGGACATGCGAGTCAACGAACATGCGTGTCTTTCTCAGGGCAAGGCTCTGGTATGCATTTACCTTCGACCGGAAATATGACGGGAAGGCGACTGCGGAATCCGTGGTAACTCCCGCAGCGAACAGTACGTGCTCGGTGAGGACCAGAGTGGATGTCCGGTGATACGCCTCGATGGCCACCGAGCCTGCGCCTTGGTCACGGGCAACGATGAAATCAATGGGCGTCTCGAAGTAGCTGCGCATCCACTGCTGTGCACGTACATCATACGTGAGCACTTCTGTGCAGGACGGCGGGTATGCCTGCTGACCCGCATCAAGCAGGGCGAGCGCGGCGACCGCGTTAAGCACAGGGACCTGAGTGCTGGCACTGACGAACACGTAGTTGTGCTCGGTCAGGAGGTGAATAAGCTGCTTGGAGGTATCATATGTCATCACCGCGCCACTCAGCTGCCACGCGGCAGTCTGCTCAAACAGTGGTGCGATGGAGATGGAGACCTCCTCCGCCTGAATGTCCCCGTATGTCAGGGTGGTTTTCGCAACGAAAACACCCGCTCCTGTAAGGAAATATACAGCTCCCTCGGCTCTCGCCAGAGCATGTGGCCCTGCCAGAACATGCTGAGACACAAACTGCGCCTTGTATGGGGTGGTGGCCCCCGCTGTGGTGACAATGCGGTAGATGCCACGGTTGGTGAACACCAGCAGGATGTCATACAAATGTTGGATGGCGATGATTTCCCCGCCATCAATAAGCTCCATGTCCAAAGAGAAAGAGTCCGCAGAGGTGACAGCAGGGGAGGTAAAGGTTGTGGCCTTACCAACGTCCGTCACCCACAGGCGCGACGGGAACGCGGTGCTGCATGCGTACCAGACGCGGGAGCCATATGCGGCCACCGCTCTCGGATACCCGTTGAGGGCCGTCCAGTCAGCATGCACGACGGCGGCTGTGGCGAGGGCGGAGATAGCCTGCGGTGGGGACTCACCGAACACCGCGATGGTGTATGGAGTCACAGCCGGAGGGGTTGTCTGGGTATCTGTGAATCTCACGGCCTGCGGTCTCCGCGCTACGGTCGCACCGACAGGAACGGTGTACGTGCCCACGCTGACAGGAGGCGAGTCCACGCCGGACGGGGTGTTGGTCATGCGGTAAATCCGCCCTCCGGTGAACACCAGCTGGGCGCGACCGATACCCGCGTAAGTGGTGTCCTCAAATACCGCCAGCTCAAGGGATGCACCAGCAGCCGCAGGGAAATTGTGGGCAGCAGAGGTGGACCCGTTGCGGGTGAACATCTTACCACCGGCGCCGAACCACACGTTTCCACTGTCTGTGGAAGCCTCGTCAGGGAAGGCTTCGTCTGAGGCTAGGAGGTTCAGCCCCTTGTTGTGGAGGGGGGAGAGGACCTCAGCCATCACACACGAATCCGTGGACGGGATTTATATATGCGAGACTTGGTAGCCACGCGCTGAATCAGCTGGTCCGCACGCTGGTGCGCCGCCTTCGCTGCCGCAGCGTCCCCAAAGTGCTTGTCCTGCGCGATGGCGTATGCCTTCTGCACAACCGCGTCGTGGTACTGGGCGGGGCCTGCCAGCAGGTCGGCGTTGACCGTTGGGTCTGGAATGGCCACGTAAGCCAGCACCGAGATAAGTGTCTCGGGAAGCGGGTCCGTAGGCTCAGGGAATAAGTAAATCTGCCCGTAGGTCGGCGATGCCATGAACTGTGGCTGCCCGACCAGAGGGGCCTGCATCCCGGAGCGCAGGTACAGCAAGTCCTCATAGGAATACTGCTCGCTCAACAGGACACTGTTGTAGGTAACTGCGATTGTCTCAAGAACGGTGGGGGCTAATTGAAAGACCCCACCGCCGAGACTCGTCACGGCGGTCGTGGCGCGTGCCCACGGCCACCGCTTGAATGTGTTTACTGTGCGGTACGCTTCGTTAAAGAACTCACGGAACTTTGCCTCAGTCGTACCTGCCACAGCAGCCACGATGTCGGCCGACTCGGCCTCAGAGCATGCTCGGAGGACTGCATTGACAGCCTCTTGGTAGTTCATTACACAATGTCTCCGAGCATCTTATCAACCAGCTTCTTGCGAGTGCTGACCGATGCGGCTGCGGAGGCAGCGGCGGCGATACGTGCGTCGGAGTCCGGTGTGCCGTCCTCTTTCAGCGCGGACTTCGACCGGGCGCGGAACTCCGCAACCTCGGTGTCGAGAGCTACCAGCCGGTTGAGGTCTGCCTGTGCCAGACGGACGCATTTGCCTTTGTAGTGCGTGTTGTAGTCGGTCTCGGACAGGGTGTGAATGACACCAGCCGAGTTCAAGATGTTCACCATTTGAGCGGCCATGTAAGAATCCTCCAGATATTTTTTAGGGGGTAGCCCCCTCGCTAGTCACTAGCGAGGGGGTTCCCTTCCTGATGAACCCTGCCTTACAGCGGGGCGTAGAATGCGACACCGAAGTTGGCACGGAAAGTGGCAACGCCGTAGATGGTGTCGACGGTGACGAGGGTGCCCAGATATTCCTGCTTGTACTGGGCCTGCACACGAGGTGCAACCTGCATGGCCAGAACCAGAGCGTCCTTGTGCAGCAGCATGCCCACGCGGTACGAGGTCAAGCCGTCAGCAGCCAGAACGGTCGGGCACTGGGTGGTCACGAACACAGGGATGCCATACAGCTCGCCCCATGCTCCGGAACCGACCTTACCCAGATTACCGCCAGCGGCGGCTCCCCTCTCGCCAGTGGAAATGTACTCGGAGAACTTCTGGATACCGAGCAGCGCGTTCTTCTGGGAAGGCGGGATAACGAGCGCCCAGTCCTTGGACGGGACATTCGCATCTTCGAGGGTCTGAATCATGTTGCGGATGCCAACATCAGTCAGGTCGGTGCCGTTACCGGCAGCCGCAGCGGCCCACGGAGTGACGCCATCACCGCCGATTACGCTGGCGGTCAAGTTGGCGTACTGCGCCATGATGGCGGAGTCCACGTTCTGAGCGATGGCGTAAGAGGCTTTGCTGGTGTACTCGCTACGGAGGTTGTACTGAGACTGAGCAGCGGTGATGTCCTCCACCAAGAACGAGGTCTCGATGTGGGTGCCGATGGTCATGGTGAACTCAGTCTCCGTCGGAGCCTGCAACGTGACCTGCGTATTCGCAGCCTTCACGTTGGCGGTCAGGTTGGACAGGTCAGGAACGTGAACGGTGTCACCTTTCTTGCCCTGAACGGCAAAGTGCTTGACGATGTTCTTCGCCAGCAGATTTGCTTCGGTGGCGCGACGGATTTCGTCGAGCCACATCTGGGGGATAAAGGAAGCCCCAGTGGTGGTTGTCATTTGGTTAGCGCCGAGTGGCATAAGTCATCTCCTAAGAAGCGTAGTTTTCCCGATAAAAACGCAGGATTTCCGGCTGTCGGCGAGCGTATTCCTCGGGTGACAGTGCCTCGATCTGCGCCCTTGTCAGGGTACTTCCCGATTTGTCATGGTGGCTACGGGGGACCCCAGACGCCTGAGTACCGGACTGACGCTTGCTCAACTCCTTCTCTTTCTTCAAGAGATTGGCGATGATTCGCGCCCCTGCCATGGTATTCAGGGCCTCACGGTCGGCTGGAGCGAGCTGCTCGTAGTACGCCGTTACTTCTTTACGGACGTCCGAGCCGAACTCTGACTGCAACTGACCCCATGCTGCCTCGACCTTCTGCGTATTAAGCTCTTCGCGGAGGTCTCGGATGTACGGGTCGAGCTGTGCTTGGATTTCCGGGTCAATTTCGTCCCGAGCCTGTCGGGCCGCCGACTGTGCGGGGGGCTGCTGTGCTGCTGCTTGCCGTGTCCGCGTGAACTCTGCTTGAAGTTCCTTATACCCAGCTTCCAAGTCATCAACTGACTTGTACCGTCCTGCATAAAGGCGTTCTTCCTCGGAGTCCGTGGCCGGTGGGGTGTCCTGAGCGGAGCCAGTTGTAATTGCGGTATCTGTGCTGGACGGGTCATTCGGGTCAACAATCGTTGCACGCGAACTCTCAGTCCCCAGAATTACAACATCGTCCTCGGAGCCTCCGGTGTTAGGAGTGTCCTTGTTATCTGCCATTGGTCTTACCTCGCTTTATAGTTCTCGCGCGTGCGTTTGTCAATGAACCGTTCGATGTCCATGACAAGCCGGTAACGTGCGGCTCTTGCTGCATACACCTCCCCGTAATTGGGGAGGATACTGTTCGGAGGGTCTGCACGAAGATGCTCGTCTTTCGCACGGCCTACCCACTCCATTAATTCCTGAAACGCTGGGTGGTTCTGGAGGTCCTCGTACTGCGCTTTACTGCAAGCCACCTTTGCCCCCCCCCGGCATACCGCCCATCATGCCCATCATCATCTGGTCAACCGCTGGGTTCTGCCCGTTGGTTGGGGTCCCCTGCGGAGGAGCACCCTGCGGTGCGCCCATACCTGCGTTGACTAGCTGCTCCGGCTTGAGCATGGACTGGCTGTCATCAAACCCAAGCTCTCTCCAGATGCGGCGGTCCAGCTTGTCCCAGTCCATGCGCTGGGCAATCGGGGCAATCTGTCCGATAATCTGGATGTACTGCATAAGGTTGCGCATGCGGAGTTCCCGCATACCGACCAAGCGGGAGCCGCCCGCGCGGATGGTGTACTCGTGAGACACATCCTGCGGGGACACCTCAATCCATGCAGGCTCCGCCTCGCCCAGAATACGGACTGAGACCGCCTTCTTCATGAACTGCTTGGCATTCCCGATGTACTTGCGTAGGGCGGGTGTCACACCTGTGGATTCAATGTTAGCAACCTGCTCGGCAAATCTGGAATTGCCGCTCTGGGTAAGCGCCATGACCTCGGTAGCAGTGCGGGCCGTGTTTGGCGTGCCGCCCGCCACCAGTTTGATAGCGCCCGTGGCCTCCTCGAACTTCCGCTCAAGGTCACTGATTTCCGTATATGCCATTGTTACCGAGGTATCGGGTGAGATACGCTGGAGGTTGTTGATGTCCCCGACCTCGAAGAGTGCGCTCGGCTCCGAGATAAGGTTATCCACGTCAATGACGCCGTCGTCCACGTACTTGAACATGCCGTTGATGATGACCGACAGCTCGTCCACTTTCTGGTTGGTGAAAGTGTTGATGAGATACTGGAGCGGAAGTGCCGGTTCGAGCGCACCGATTCCGTAAGCCTCTCCTGCGACGTTGGCATACCGGCAGAAGATGAACGGGTCCCGACCGTCGAGGTACGGAGATGGCAGCATGCGCAGCAGCTTCCCGTTCGCTACGGACACGACATAGTTCTCGAACCGCTCACCGTTGTACTCGAACGTGCCCCACAGCTCAAAGATGTCGAGCGGCCCACGGTCTCGGTCAATGCCGGAGGTCAGGTCAGCTTCCTGCGCAGCCGTGCGGCGATTGGCGTCCTCGTTGCCTTCAATGGTTCCTCCGGCAGAGGAGGTTTCGGCGGCCTCCTCGATACCTTCTTGGACGAACCATCCAAGAGATTCCGCCTCGTCCTCAGTGAGCCAGTAGCGGCGCATCTTGTTCCCGCGCTGCGGGTCCGAGCAGAACGGGTCCACATGAAAATACTTCATATCAAGCGGGGTGAACCGCGAGCATTCGGAAATCACGCTCTTTCCGCTACGGTCCACAACCCAATCCACCATGGCGGCGGAGTTGCCGATGGTGATAAGCTGCTTGAGGAACGCGGAGAAGTTATCACGGAAGTTTGACTCGCTGAGCTGATGGGCAAGAAGGGAGCGCACGGCAGATGCGCGTGCGTCAAACCCTTCTTGCACCGGAGTCACGTCGAAGAAGTCTTGCGACGGGAACAGCCCTGCCATGATTTGGGAGTGGATATTCTCTACCGCGTTGAAGGATACGGGAACGAACGCCTTGGACTTCCAGCGGGCGGTGTTCTGGTTCGGCGAATGCTTGGACAGATACGCCCGTTCGCACTCAAGCCACACCAGCTCTTTGGAGTTGCGCTCCTCCGACCACTTGCGCCACGTGTCGTACACGAACCCGCAGATTCCCCTCGCATCTGTGGGGATGTCGTCGTTCTTTTTCTTATCTTCCTTCTCGTTCTCAAGCTCGCTTGGCTCGATGATTTTTGCGCGTCCGCTATTGATAGCCATTTACTTCCCTCCGGTGTCCTGCTGACCAACGAAGGTCTGCATCATGATGTCTGAGAATGTATTGCGTAGTTTCGGCGGGAGCCGAGCATTCAGCGGCTTTGAAATCTTGCCGGTGCGGGCAAACTCGTCACGTTCGTCGGCAAGAATCTTCTCAGCCTGCTGCATACCAACGAGGTTTACAAGGACCGGAAGCGTTTTCTTGTTGGCTTCCGCCATCTTCTCATCGTACATGGCCATGCGCTGAGAGTGCTCCGGTGCGCTGAACATCCCTCGCAAATCCGGTGCCGCGCCCTGCGGCGCCTGCTGTGCAGTGAGCAGTGTTTTCAGGTCCATATCATCCTCCTCGGTTTACCTTACGCTCGCGGAACACCTTCTGGGCGTTGTGCCCTTGGATAGCGTCCACGAAAACATTTAGCTTGTTCTTGTATTCGCGGTATGCATCGTCGAAAGCGCCCCTGAGTGCAGGGTCTTTCGCCTTGGCAATCCACTTTTCTGCGTGCTCCATGGCCGACCTCCGGAGAAATATGCGGTCCTCCAAATCCCCTTCTTCACAGCACGACCGACAGTACTGCCGACCAGCGGTATGGCGCCGAGCGCGGACAGCGCAGCGTCCCTGTACGCGCCACGTGTCAGGTTCTCATAGGTGTCTTTGGCAGCGAGGGCCTCGCCAGTCACGGGGGCCATCTCCGCTACAGCGTATGCTACGTCTGCGGGGGAGGGCAGCTGCCCCTGAGACTCGTTCGGGTTCTCCCCCACGGCGTTGCGTGTGCTGGGGGAGTTCCACAGAAGTTGCTCAAGCGTAGCCATCAGTACCCTCCCATGGCCGAGTCCGGTTGATAGTGGCGACGCGGCTTACCAGCGCCGAACCGTCTGCGCGGGGACACGCGATTCCTGAACGCACTCTCCAGCGCGTCCGAGGCGTCGTCGTGGTTGGCTCGCGGGAACATCCCAAGCTCCGCCTCGAGGTCATTCGAGTCCCCGCATGGAGTGTCACGGTGCGGGAACAGCAGGGTCCCCGAGCGGACCGCTGGCACCAGTCCACGGATGCGGACCTCTTTGTTCGCTGACGTCCGGAACTCCTCAATGCGGAAGTGCACGTTATGCGTCCGCATGCGCTCGTTGATGGCAGTTGCAAGCAGTGCTTGAAACCCGTTCGTCTCGATGTGCACAGACAGTGGACTGAACCGTACCACCTTCTCAAACAGGACCTTGATGAACTCGTCAGGGGGGACTCTGCGCCGGAATACGTCGAGGATGTACGCATGTCCATCCGGCGCAGAACCAATCGTCACAATGGCGGAGTAGTCAGAAGAGCGCGACTTGCCCATCGAGGGGTCCACCGCCATGGTGATGTTGAGCGGATGGACCACGTTGTTGATGGTTATGGACGGACGGCAGCTGTCGTTCTGCGACAGCCCCCTCAGATGTGACGGGTCATACCGAGCAAAGTCAGCCGGACGGAACTCTGCGGTGTCCAGGTTGATGGCTTGGCACATATACTCCTGCGCCCATACGTCCGACAGCCCTTGAGAGAGCAGGCGCTCACGCTCGAGGCGCAGCTGGTCAATCGGGTGGTACTCCTCCCACAGAGACTTCGTCTCGCCCTCGATGAGCGCCGCGTACTTCGCCTTGGCGAACGACCCGTCGCGCTCGTAGATGTTATTCAGCAGAGAGTCCTCATGCAGAATAGTACCCACGATGAAACACTGCCCGTCACTGGCCAGCGCAGGCAGCGCCGCCGCGTAAAACCAGTGCTTCAACTTCGCCCTCTGCTCCGGAGTGGACACCAGCTCGTCGTTTTCGCAGTCGTCGAACAGCATCAGGGTAGGTCGGGACGACCCGTACTTGAGACCACGGAGCTTCTGCCCCGAACCTTTCGCCACCACCCTCACGCCGTTGGCGGTGGTGATGGACTCTTGTGACCACTGGTCCGTGGTCAGGTCCCCGAACAGTCGCTTGAGCTTGTCGTTGTGGCGCAGCTCGTCTGCGATGGCCTCGAGGAAGAGTTTGGACTGATTATGGGAGTCGGAGACAATGACAATGAACTTCTGCCGGTCAAATACGATGGACCACAGGGCGTATAAAAACGTGATGGTCGTGCTCTTTCCGAAACCACGGGGCACAACCACGCACTTGCGGTTACTGGTCGGGTCTTGCGCCATGGCCAAGAGTTCGCGGTGGAACTGCGGGGTGGCTGTCGTGAAGTGCCCTTGGAGAATGTCGTGCGCGAACGCCTCAATGTCTGTGAGGTACTTCAGGAGCAGGACCCTGCGGGATGTATTTAGCTCGGCGGACATTCCCGCTTTATAGGACGGCGCGGGTAGAATGTCAAATCGCAGAAGCCTGCTAGTCGTTTGAGATTTTGGGTCGCGCACCCCGAGGGGGGTATATGAACAGTGATTCCTTCGCATAGTCAGGGGTGTACACCCGCTACCCCTGCTAGTCACTAGCGGCACCCGCTGCCCCGCTGCCCCGCTGCCCCGCTGCCCCGCTGCCCCGCTGCCCCGCTGCCCCGCTGCCCCTATCAGTCACCTGCTAGACACCGTGATCATTTTGTGGTATCATGAACATTCCAGCCGGGCATCCCGGCTGGAACCTGCCGCTAGTGACTAGCGGCCGGACAAAACTAGCGCCATAAGAGATGGCGAAATGGAGAAAAAAAATGGAAAACAATCTCACCACAATGGAACCAGCCAAAGCCAAAGCCAAAGCCAAACCGGATGCAAAGCATCCGGAAACATTGGCCAAGCCAGCGGCAGTCGCACCAGTCGCGCTGCCGAAAGCGGCGGTAACGCTCGCGATGAAGC
>Ga0210057_1001576_pt1 | contig 34295 bp, 37 predicted proteins | sample CryGeyCG2114_010_2_FD_183968 | JGI IMG/M metagenome (GOLD analysis project Ga0210057, IMG submission 183968) | Groundwater microbial communities from aquifer - Crystal Geyser CG10_big_fil_rev_8/21/14_0.10 (SPAdes) (version 2) | ecosystem: Environmental > Aquatic > Deep subsurface > Groundwater ... | reverse complement strand
ATCCATTTAAATTTAAAGAAATATCTATCTTTTTTAATTGTTTCCTAAACAAAAGATTTATATATTAATGGAAAAGCAATTATTTCATGATTAATGTACTTAAAAGTTTCAAAAATTTCTTTTCGAAAATGTTTGGAAAAAAGAAAAAAGTAAAGCTTGGACTTTACGGTCCTCCTAATGGTGGAAAGACAACTCTCGCCAACAAGGTTTGTCTTGATTGGCTCGGAGAAGAAATGGGAAGCGTTTCTAATGTTGCTCACGAAACAAGAGAAGTTCACATCAAAGAGCAAGTTGTAATTAAGTCTAAAGGCAAAGAATTATCATTCAATCTTGTCGATACTCCGGGTATAGCAACTAAAATTGATTATGAAGATTTCATGAAAGTTGGAATGAAGGAAAAAGAAGCTAAAGAACGAGCAAAAGAAGCAACTAAAGGAGTTATTGATGCAATCAAATGGCTCGATGACATGGATACCGTTGTTGTCGTTCTTGATGCAACTAAAGATCCTTACAGCCAAGTTAATGTTACAATCATTGGAAATCTTGAAGCAAGAAAAATTCCTGTTTTGATTGTTGCAAATAAAGTTGATTTAAAAAAATCTAACATGAAAAAAATACAAGCAGCATTTCCACAATATGAGGTTATTGGAATAAGTGCTAAATTTGGAAAGAACATTGAAGCTTTCTATGAAGCATTATTCAAGCTTGCAGGACAATAAGATGGTGACTAGAACGATGCTAACATTACAATTCATACCATATTTCGAAATTGAAAGATTAGATTCACAGAAAAGAATTTCTAAACTATTAAAGGCAGTTAAAGCAAATAAAATTGTATTAATGGAAGGAAGACTTAAAAGTGAAGAAGAAGCAGAATTAATCAGAAAAACAATGGAAGAAATCAGCAACACTTTCAAAGGAATTGAATTAAGCGTAGTAAATACAAGCGGAGCCGATGAAGGTTTTTTCAAAACAATAAAATCTAAGATGGTAAATGTTCTTCTTGGAGACAGGCACGGATTCACTATAATCGGTCCTGCTAAAATAATTAAAGAAATTAAGCAAGATCCTGATAAGATTCAATTGCTTACCGAGGAGTCAAGTAGTGGCTCTAGAAGGAGAAGATAATTAGGTAATATTTATGCCACACCAATGTGTTAAATGCGGTACTTTACATGGAGATGCTTCTAGTGCTATTCTCAAAGGATGTACAAAGTGCGGCGCTAAATTATTCTTTTTTGTTCGTGATGATGATCTTGCTCGTGCGAAAGAGCGTACTTTTGATTTAACAAGAAAAGAAAAAGATCAAATTGAAAAAGACGTTTACGATATAATCGGAAATGAAATTGACAAAGAACTTCCAGTTGTTCTTGATTTTGAAAGTATAAGTATTCTAGGTCCTGGAAAATACGAACTTGATTTGGTTAATTTATTCCAGAAGAAACAACCGCTTATTTACAAATTGGAAGACGGCAAGTACATGGTTGACTTAATTGAAACTTTCAAGAAATTCGGAGATAAAATTAAGAAATAAAAATTTATTAAGATATCAAGCATTTATCATGTTCATGGTTCAAAAACGAGCATTACATCAAAGTGCAAATGTGACTGCCGCAGCAATAGCTGGCGCCCTAGCCTCAGTATTTTTTGCCAAATTTCTAGAATATCCTCTTTGGATAAGTTTAATTGCAATAATGATATACACCGCAATTATATTTTTTGCATTATATAAATTCTACAAAAAATGAGAATTATGATAAATTTACATATCTTCCATTACTGGAACATCATCTACAAATTGTGCAGGCAATCCTTCTTTTTTAAAGTATTTAACCATAGCAATGCATGCAAATTTTTCTGTTGAATAATGAGTTCCGCCTAAGAGATTTAATTCGTTTTTTCTAGCAAAATCATGTGCTTTTTGTGAATGACTATTTTTTGCAGTAATTCCCGTTACAAATGTATTTATTCCATCTTTTGTGAATTCTTCTAGCATTTCAATGGAGTTTCCTCCGCCCGCAATTACTGCGACATATTTATCTTTTATTTTATTATCACCATACGCGTAAATTTTTGTGTTATGGCCTACAACCTCTTGAAATCTTTTGTTTAATTCTTGAACTGTGGTAAATGAAGTTTTACAATAAACGCCACATAAAGCACCATAATATGGTGCAAAGGATTTTTCTGGAATTAGCCCTAATGCTTGCGCTAATGTAACACTAGTAGAATATTTTCCAAAATCGTCTAAAGGAACGTGAAGATTATAAATTGAGATTTTTCTCTTTTTGAATTCTTGTAATAATTCTTTGTTCATTTGTTGAAAAATTTCTGGTGCTTTTCTTATGTCCCAAATAGCTGGATGGTGTACAAAGAGTAATGCGTTTTTTGCTCCTGAATCTAGAATTTTTTTCATGACTGCATCTGAAGGAAAAACTGCAGTGTAAACTTCATTTATTTCTGTCGTGAAATCACAAACCAAACCCATTGATCTTTTTTTATAATTCTCGCTAATAAATTTCTCAACAGAAGTCATATGTTGTACCCAGTCATCCCTAATTTGAGGTTTAATAAAATAATGTTCCAGTTTTGCATACAATTGATTTGCATTCATACCAATAAGATATACTTTATAGTTTATATACTTGTTCTTATAAATAAAAAACAAATTTAAATGAGAGTGTTTTCTTATTATTTATGGGTTCAATTGTTGAAGAAGGTTCAATTAAAATATTTGGAGAAAAAAAGGAAATTGTTGACAGGAAAATGCCTGTTTTTTATAATCCTGTTATGAAACTAAATAGAGACATCTCAATATTATTGTTGTCTGCGTTCAGCGGGCTGGATGCAGTATACAGAAAACAGAGCACAGATAAAAGACGGTCTTCTTTTCGCATCGCTGATCCATTAGCTGGTTCTGGAATTAGATCTTTAAGATTCAAAAAAGAACTTAAAGAAGGAAGTATATACGAGATTCATGTCAATGATTTGAAACCAGATTATGAAACTTATTTGAAGAGGAATATTGAATTAAATAATTTGAATCAAGAAGAGTTTATTATTTACAATGAAGATGCAAATTTATTTTTAGAAAAAAGTGCTGGTTTTGATTATATTGATATTGATCCCTTTGGCAGCCCAAACCCATTTCTCGACTCAGCTATCAGAGCACTGCGTTCGGAGGGCATTCTAGCAGTTACCGCCACTGATACTTCTGCTCTTTGTGGAAGCTATCCTGGTGCTTGTAAAAGAAAATATTGGGCAACTCCTTTAAGGAATCATATTATGCACGAGTTCGGTTTGAGAATTCTTATAAGAAAGGTTCAGCTAATTGGTTTGCAATATGAGAAAGCATTGATTCCTGTTTTTAGTTATGCTAAGGATCATTATATGCGAGTCTTTTTTTTAAATACAAAAAGTAAAAAACTGTGTGATGAAATTTCAAAGAAACACTCTTTCTTAATTCTAGATGAAGATATATATGGTCCTGTTTGGACAGGAGATTTATGGGATGATAATTTAATTGAAGCTATGCAACGCGAAGCAAGTATTCTTGATAAAGAATCTTTGAAGTTTTTCAATCTGCTCGCAGAAGAAAGTAAGATTAAAGAGTTTGGTTTTTATGACATTCATAAATTAGCCAAGAATAATTTAAAAGGCAATCTTCCTAAGTTTGAAACAATAATGAACTTTCTTGTTTCTAATGGGTTTAAAGTTTCAAGAACTCATTTTTCACCTACTGGGATAAAAACCGACGCACCTAAAGATTTAGTCGAAAAAGTGCTATTTTCTAAATAAATTATTTAAATTTGAGTCACTTTCTATATTTATGAAACAAATAACTCTTCAAAATAGAGTATTACTAAATGAACTTCTTGAAAACAGAATTCTTGAAAATAAAATTATTTCTGGAAAAGTTATTGGTGGAAAGAATATGCCTGAGCGACAGATTCGTTGGAACAGAACTGAAGGCTCCCAGTATGATCAAAGTGATTTAACAACGAGACTGTATTTTTTAATTGTTAATCAACCGAGAGAAATTGAAACTATTCAAAATAAGATTTATAATTTTTATCAAACAGTAATTGAACAACTCACTCTTTTTGAAGATGCAATTCCACAATCCGATGGTCTTCATTATCGTTGTCTTTCTTTTGAAACAACTAATGGGATTTGGACACCGAATCAAAAAATTTATGCTGGAAAACTTAATGAAGATAAATTCAAAATTTTTTATGACCCTAAATTAAAGTTGGTAGAAGGACAGAAAGAACGAGCATTATTCTTTTTGCAAAAATATGTTGAAGAAGTAGTTTGTAAAATTAATAGACAGTAAATAAAAAAGATGTTGTTTATCTTATCCAACTGCTCTTCTTACGTCAGATATCTCTGCAGAATTTACTTCTTCGTAAGAATCTATTTCTTCTGCTAATGGATCCGGACTTCCTTTTGCTTCAGCCATAACAAAAGTTACATTTAAGGATTTTAATCCGAATGCCACAGGAACAACTTCTGTTCTTGTTTCTCCCTCTCCTGCAAAATTTATTATTGCTTGTTTTACTTTAATTTCCAGTTCATCCATGTTTGTTTCGGGTGAAGCGGGCATTACTTTAATTGTGACTATTGCGCTTGCCATTTTTTTCCTCCTAGAATTATCAATTTTAATTTGGGCCTATAAATCCGCACTTTGGACAAGTATATTTTGCCACAATTTGTCTTGAGTGTCTTGATCTTACTATTTCAAAATCTTTACAAGATGGGCATTTAAATATAACTGATCCTTTATCATTTGTTATTCTAACGTTTGTTGAGTTACATTTCTTGTTTGAATCCATTATTTTACGGAAAGATATGGTCTTTATAAAGATTTTTGTTCAGAATACTGAATATAAAACAGATAATGCTAGCACAAAGAAGGTTGCCCCAGCATATGTACTTAGTGTTTGTACATTCATCTTTTGAGCTAATTTTGCACCCAACTGCGCTCCAATTATTACTCCAGGTATTGAAAATATTAGCATTGAAAGAGTTTTTGTCAAAAACGCACCATCTGCATTTGTCCAAAATATTGCGTGTATAATCAGTGCCGCAATGACGCTTATAGATACTACCATTATGGATGTTCCTGATGCTGAAGGAACAGGGAGCCCCATTTTTTTTAAAAACATGTACTCATCTATTTCTCCTAGTCCTGCGGAAGTCATTCCTGTTAATAATCCACCAATAATTCCTGCACGTGTTACCTTTGAATCCACTCTTGCTTTTTTATGTTTAGTATGTATCCCTGTGTGAGCAGGATGTCTTGGTAGCGCTTTTTTTTCTTGTATAAGAAATAAGAATGCTACGTAAAATAATACTGCGGATAAGGCCATCAGTAATACTGTTTCTGGCAAGTATCTTGCAAGTAAAGCTCCAACTATCGTTGCAGGAACAGTAAACAAAATTATTTTTTTTATGATGTGAAAATTTATTGATTTTCTTCTCCAGTAAGCAGATACTCCACTTATCAAACTAAATAATTCTATTACTAGTCCTAAGAAAACAGCATGAATTGGATCTATTTTGAATACAAGAATAAATATTGGCGTAAAGAATATTGCGCCACCCACACCTATTGAAGTTGCTATTCCTGCCAATAGTATTGCAACGGGAAATAACGTCCAGTAAATTAAGTCAATCATTTTAACTTACCAACAAAATTATGCCCCTTATTATGAAATATAAAATAACTAAAAAAACAATTAAAGAAACCCAAAATCTTAATCTATCCTTCGCTATTTCTGCTTTCGGCATATGATCTGGCACTTCTCCAATGTAGTCTTTTCCAAATGTTGATTGTGAGCCTCCTTGTTCTGTCTTTCTATTATCTGCTTTGAATCCATTTCCATTTCCAGATTCTTTTAAGCTCAATGAGGAAGATTCGTTAGAATTTTGACTTTTTTCTGCCATTTATTCTATTTTGCTAAACTTAGTATATAAATTTGTCTCTCAACCTAAATCTAATGAATTATATTCACTAGCCAGTAACAAAAAGTATTTAAATGGCCTGTAATTCTTAAAAAAAATGAATCTAGGCCCAATATTTAACTTACTTAATAAACTAGATGGCACCAGGACATTGAGCAGTGTTGCTGAAGAGTTTATAAACACATACGAACCTCAAGACGTCAGAACAGCCTCCACTCTAGAAGACATTCTAACAGATCAAGTTAAGCACATATCCAATAATGTTCTAGACACTTTGTTTAATACAGACTATGAACAAGCGCCCTTTACAATAAGTAAAATTTTGTCAACTGCATTGTTCTCAGACATTAACTCTGAACTTCCTAAAAATTACAAAACAGTCAATATAGAAAACTATGAATTTATTTTACAAAACTTAGAAAAATTATACAAAAATACAACGCTTGAGTTTGCTTATTCAAATATGAATTATCTTAAAAAGGACCGAGCAAAGCTTTCTTTTGCGGAGAGACAATTCAAAAAAATAGGAATGAAAAGTATTGATAAAAAAACGCTTGCAAAGCATCCTATTGAATCTCTAAGAAATGATGAAGTAATAAAAGAAGCAGTTGAAGCATATATAGAAATAAAAGAGGGAGTTAATTATCTTGAGAAAGAAAACACAATAATACTCACCTCTTCAAATGTTTGCAACAATCTTATTTCAGAGTTTAGAAAAAATTTGTTATTTATTAAAGATTTGAGAGCTAAAGATTTGCCTTCAAGTGAAGAAGAAGTAGATGCAGAACTTGCAAAATTAATCAGAGGAGACATAAATAGATCAAGAGTACTAAAAAATCTACAAACTATTCCACAAAAAGAAATTACTCCCATCAAATCAGAAACTGCAAACAATCAAACACAAACTTTTACTCAGAAACCTAGTTTTAAAGAGAACAAAGCATACAACAGTTCTCATTTAGAATTTCTCACAGAAAGAGGTTTCAAATCTCAAAAAGCTAAAGAAATATTGGATTCAGTTAAAATGGACGACATTAAAGAGTTCATCTTAGGAATTGAGAATACTTTCCGAAATTATGGTCTTAAATCGAGAGACGCACAAATCTTATTTGAAAATAATTCAGAAATATTAAACTTGAAAAATGGACATAAGTTAGATTACATAAAATCTTTAGAAATGTTATTTGATTTTGTTAATCCAACAAAAGTATCGGGAATATTGCCAAAATATAATCCTTCCATGTATGCCTCAACTAGTTCAATCCAAGAATTTATTAAAAAAATGAATCAAGAAAGTAAAATTTCCACAGTCAATTTAGACATAATCACTGATGAAAAAGATAAAAACTATTACTTAAGTATGATCAAAAATAATACGCCCATATTTGGAGAATTTTTAGAGAAATGGCAATCTAAAGGATTTAATAAACAAAAAACTCCTATGTACAAAGCGTATAGTGAAGAATTTGGAGAAGGACAATTTAGAAAAGTAAAACATGGTTCTGCAAGATCAGTATACAAGATTGAGAATGATGGAAGTGGAAATTACACTCTTTTACTTTGTACATATTTCAAAAATCACACAGAGTACGATAAATTCTACAAAAAATAATTGAAAAAACCTGTATCTTTAGAGAAATAAATTTAAATAAAAAGAGCATTCTCTTTTATTATGGGAAAAATATTCAAGTACAGCGGCGCACTTACAATAATTGGAGTAACAGCCCTAGTTTTTATTATACAACTCATTCTCGGCAATGGATTCACAGAAGCATTTTTGTTAAATTCTGCAGAAGTTTGGAGTAGACCTTGGATTCTAATAACATCTATGTTTCTTCACGCAGATCCTAGTCATTTTCTTTTCAACATGTACGCACTATTTTTATTTGGTCCATTAATTGAATCAAGAATAGGCACTAAAAGATTTTATTTGATTTATTTTTTATCAGGAATAATTGCAGCACTCGCATCAATATTTTTCTATGATAAAGCACTAGGAGCAAGTGGAGCAATAATGGGCATTCTGGGTGTTACAATTATGTTAATGCCTGATCTGCAAGTTCTATTCTTATTTTTTGTCCCTATGTCTTTGAGAACCGCCGGAATAATTTTCGCATTAATTGATATCTTTGGAGTTTTTGTTCCTAGCAATGTTGCAAACATAGCACATCTTGCAGGTTTATCAGCAGGACTTATTTATGGATATCTTTTGTTGAAAAAAAAGAAGGCGTATCAAGCAAAATTTGAAAAACCTCCCGCGACACAAACTAAATTTAAGTCTAAGAAGAATAATAATAAAAATATTGAGTTGTCTGAAGACGAAATTCAAGAATATATAAAAAACGGAAAATTGTAAGCATTCTTACATATCTCTGACGCCTAAATTCATTATTGATTGTATGTTTGATGAAATTACATCTCCTGTTTCAGAATCTATTTTTACATTAATTATATTGAACGCCGTTGAAATTAAAGTTATGTTCCATACTTGTTTGTGAAGTGATTGCAGAATGTTAATTTTCTTCATTATCATTTCTGATTTATACTTTTCTTGTCGAACTGCTTCAACAGTAAGATTTGCATCACTTAAACTTATTTTTACTTTGTCAAGTTCTAATTTATTAATTGTTTGAGCTTCTTTGAATACTTCTTCTTCGGGAAGTCTTTTTATTGGTTCTGTTTGGAAGACTGTGATTCGGTCTTTATTTTCATTGTAGAAACCAAATTCCCATGTAGGAACTTTGTCTTTTTCTTCCATTAAATAAGCATGAACTAAATAGTATCCTTCTTCATTTTTTACAAAATCCTGAAACTCCTCTGACTCTAGAAGCAATTTGTACGCGTCAAAAACATCCATGTTTTTGTTAATTCTGGATGATTTATATATGTTTTGAATAGAAACGTAAGAAAAAAATTCCATTTATGAAGGGCATGTTCCCCATATAGGTTTACTTAGTGTCCACGATGCCGCACTTGTATCGAAATAAATAGGTTTACTTGGAATATTTGTTACACACCAGTCTGATAAATCCTGATTAAAACTAGAAGCACTATAAAACATAGTGGCCATGTTTGTTACTTGGCTAGTATTCCAGGAACCAATATTCTGATTAAAAACAGACGCACCCAAAAACATACCCGCCATTATTTTTACTTGACTCGTATCCCAATTACTGATATCTTGATTAAAACTATAAGCACCATAAAACATACCAGTCATGTCTGTTACTTGACTAGTATCCCAGGACCCAACATTCCCATTAAAAACATGAGCAATATCAAACATATACCTCATATCTGTTACTTGACTAGTATCCCAACCAGATAAATCCTGATTAAAACTATACGCGCCATGAAACATATACCTCATATCTGTTACTTGACTAGTATCCCAACTAGAAATATCACCATCAAAATCTTCCGCAAGATAAAACATTTCACTCATATTTGTTAATTTGCTTGTATCCCAACCAGATAAATCCTGATTAAAAACATTCGCACCATTAAACATTCTTTTTAGAGTTGTTACGTTTGGAGGTAAGTAATTTGGAACACTCACAAGATGACTGGCAGGAGAAAACATGTTTGACATATCAGTTATTGAATCATGCCAATTTGTAACTTCAATCAAAGAATTAACTCCGCCAGTTACTCTAAATCCTTGACCTGTAAGATCTCCTGTTATTGTACTCACATACTGACCCGCACTTGAATAAGTATGACTAAGAGAACCAGAACCACTCCTATTACTATTATTTCCATCTCCCCAATCAACAAATAAATCCCCACTGCCCGTCAAACTAAGAGTAACACTAGATCCATACTGTGTATCAAAAACCAAAACGGTTGAATCATGTACCTCGCCACTTGAACCGCCCTCAAGATCAGCTATACCGCCAGCATTAACAAAGTCATCATAAGTCTCCACTTTATTACTCACATCAACATACACAGGCTTAGCATAAGTATCAGTACTATCTGCAGAATAATAACTAAAAACAACATCAAGATTCTCCCTAGAACCAGCAACCAAACCACTACTACCACAACTAATCTCAAAAGAAGAACCATCTCCAACAGAACCACTAGGAACATCACAACCAACAGATTCTCCTGTAGATTTAATCGTTGCAGTGGCATTAGCAATACTAACATCACTTCCTAAATTATTTTTGAACTTAAATTTTTGAGTTTCATCAGTAACTAAAGAAGACTCACACGTAAAACCTTGACCAGAAACACACTTATCAACACCAACATCACCAAAAACACCAAAAGAAGAAAGCGCACCAATCATAACTAATACAACTAAGAAGGCCCAACCATAAGTAGTCAAAAACTCTAATGCGCCCTGACCTTTTCTAAACATACTACAATGCCCCTCAGAACAATTATTTAAATGTTATTGCTCTTTTTGAAAATCTTTAAATAACTAGTTCTTATTCTGATTATTAATATGGTTGATGTCAAGATAACGTATGAAACTCTTTTTGATCTTCTTAGACGAGAAAAGGGTAGAAACGAGTTACAAGGTCTTGAATCGACATTTTATACTGATGTTATAACTTATCTGAAAGATAAACAAAAGATATTACATGGCCAAGATTCTAAGTCTCCCCTATATTCAAGAGGAGAACAAGAGAAGATTCGTATTCAAATTAAAAATATTAAGAAAATTCTTAGAGAGCTTTATGAGTTGCGAGAAAAGAAAATTCTCAATCTTGCAGTTAACAAAGTTAAAACTGGTTCTGATCTCGTTGATACATCTAATTTACTTGCAGAGGAAAGATCTTTTTTTGCCGATGCATGTACTCTTCTTGATAAATACAAACAGGGAGTTCTTGAACAAACTTTAATGATGGAATCTTCCTCAATTGATCTAAAAAATTATTCTGAGCCAATAAGAGCATCAAGAAGTTCCGATGAAGACGAAGAAGAAAATACAACAGAAAATTCCCCTTCAAATGAATTTAAACCTGCAACAGAACTTAATTCAGAGACTTCTCAATCTGAAAGTGTTAAAATAAAAGTTTTGTGCGATCTTCCTAAGTTTGTCGGCACAGATAAGAACATATATGGTCCTTTTAACAAGAACGATGAAGCAGAAGTTCCTTCAAATATTGCAATGCTTTTAGTAAAAAAAGGACGAGCATCTAGCATTTAATCTTGTTTTTCTTCCTCTTGTTCTTCTTCAAAGAATTGACTTAGTTCTTTACTGTTTATTTTGGCTTCGTAGCTTATTGCTGTCATACTCTTTTCCCGGAAAGAGCTTTTATAAAGTATATTGTAATTAAACCTAGGTTTGTAGAACTCTATTATTTAGAACAGGTTTCTTTTTAAGCATACTCCGCGCAGAGTGACAACTTATTATGAATCTAGGAAAGGTTTCATCACATTGTACATAAAAGCAAAACCAATATCCTTAATATTTTCAATAACTCCATCTAAGTTAGATTTAGCGACATTATTACAACCGGATTCATGAGATAGTTCATAAGTTTTTTTAGCATTAAAAGAATAATTTGAAAAAGAAGTATCTTCTATATCTCTTAGTAATTGTTCATAATCTCGTATCCCTTGCTCCATCTTTTTTTTATTTTCAATAACTACAGGATCATTTTCATCACACAAATAAGGTGAAGAGATTTTATATTTGTCTTGCCAACCGACCATTCTGTTAAAACCTTCACAAATCTCTTCAGTGCATTTTTTGACACCGATAGCGTTTTCATCTTGAAGTTTTTGACTTAAAGCATCGACACTATATTTTATATCTTTGTCTATTGCTTCAAATGAATCGATTGCATAATTATCGTCAATAGCACAGTCTCTATTAGATGAACTATGTGTTTTTTTGTTTGATCTTCTTTGTCGAGGTTTATCTTTCTCAGATTCATTCAATTTTTCAGAAATCTCATCTTCAAAAGAGTACATATCAAAATATTTTTTATTCATAAGTACCCCTCGTTCCTATTTTTTACTTCAGTTTTAGCGAATTTTAGAAAATCTTTATCAGATTTGAGATTATATCTTTTTATTTTATTGGAACAAGATTGCAAATCTGAATCTACACCTATTATCGATACGTGTTTAATATTATTATTTTGTTCAAACAAAGTAATAAGCGCTCGATAATTGAATATTGCTTCATCGCTTATTAGATAAACATCTGTTTTCCTCTCGGAAGTCAAAGCAACAACGTCCTTTAATTCCACTGTGGTAAAGCTATATTGATATTTTAACAGTGCCTCATAAATTTTTTTTCTGTTGCAAGTATAATCTTGAATTATCGACCGGCTTCCGAAGTTTAATACTGCTACTTCTTTTATTTTTTTTAAATAAAAGTCAGCAACAATAAATCCAGCCATGGCAGCATTACTTTTTTCTTTGACCGGATCAGTCATGCTCATAGAGGAGTCTATTAACAAAAGCGCATCTGGTGCCTCTTCTTTTTCTTGCATTTCTTTTTCAAATACATACTTGCTTTTTTGCGCCAAAGATATTCCTGGATAAAATTTAGCATTACTTCTAAACACGTCCACTCTGTTAGAAGATACATCTATATCCCACTCAGTTAAAGTATGTTCTTCCTTTACACGAGTTATTTCTTTGTTTGCAATTTTTAAGAAATATTTTTTTGTTATAGCTTGATAATAGTCTGAAAGATCTTGTATTCCTGAGCAATTAAGTATTCCTTTTTGTTTTACATAATTCTGAACATCTTTGAATTCTTGCGGAGATAATTCTTTTACAACATCTTTGAAGGATTGAGCAATTTCAAAAGGAGAATAATCATTATAATTAAGATGTTTATTTATATTTGATGACGAGTTATAAATCGGCGCAAATAATTCAACGAATCTTTTTATATTTATTCTTAATGAATCTTTGTCAACAGAAGAATAATCAATTAAACTAGCTTTCTTCAGTATTTCTTTGTTTATTAATTTCTCATTTTTCATACCAAAATAAAGTCCTGTCAAATCAGTATATAATCCTCTCATTGTTTCTGAAAATGAAGAAGTTTCTCCTAAATCATAATATATTTTATTAATACCGTCTAAGTTTTTTTCAATCAAGTCTAAATTTACAATTACATCTTCGAAATGATTTGCAAGATCTGCTCCTGCTACTTCGTTTATTTTTGTCGCCTCAAAATCTAATAAAATTAGTGTTTTCAAATCGTAGGGACAAAGCATATAATGATTGGCTTCATGAGCAGAGATAGCTTTAAATGCTTCTTCTTCTGAACAATATCTTGAAACTTTTTCGAAAAATTCTTGGTCAATTATTATTTTTTTAGTGTACATGTTTATTGCCGCGGTATCAATTTGATTATTTGTGAAGTTTGGAAAGTCTAAGTTAGGAAATCCTATGTGTAATTTAACGTCATCCCAATAATTTTGCAGTTCTTCTTTTGTTGATTTCATTTTGGCTCATTCATTTTAGATATTCTTTGAATACTGGATGATCCATTCTTTTGGAGACATCTATTGCTCGTTGAACATTTTCAGAAATAATATTTTGAACGACTTCTTTTTGTTTTGGAATTAATTTGTGTTGTCTTTTCTCTATTTCATCAATTATTTTTTTTGTCGCTTCTACTTCGAGAGCATCTTCTCTTTTTTGTTCACTTATTTCTTGCAAATATTCTTCTTTTACTTTTATTTTATGCCAGAGTGCAAAAGGCGCAATTCTCTTTAGATGTGTTTTTTCTACTCGTTTTTTTCCTTCGATCCACGCCAACATTTTGGAGTATTTATCTATCGTCAGAACTGTTCTAGTAGAAAAATCGTTTTGTACCACATTACAAGCATAATTAGAGAAATGACAGTCAGTAGGACAATCTTGATTAGTTCTTTTTTGTCCAAACAATTGACAGCTTCCAAGCTCAGAAATTATTACATCAAATAAAAAATTTGAATCCTGATCAAACTCTATACTTTTAACTTCTTCATTTATTTGATTCAAATCCCTTTCAGTAAATAATTCTAATCCTGTTTTTGATTCTGTTATTGATTTGTATGCTCTTTTTATCTGTCCGAGTTCCTCGTTAAATTCTTTTTTCGTTAGATGTTGACGACTCAGTAAATCATAATATGCATCCTCTAAATCTTTTGAATCAAGAGAAATACTTTTATGATATCTCATAGATCTGAAATTATTAAGTCCTGGAGATTTGGATTCAACAGCCAATTCAAATCTATCTAGTAATGGCGGAATTATTCCAGTATTTCCAGCATCAGAATAATTTCGCGTTGCAAACCAAGGACAATCTTCCACTTCAAGTGTAGAATTGAGATATGACCATCTATCTGTCTGCATACCTGTAAGCAACAAATTTTGTTTATTTGAGGGAATTCTATTTATTTCATCAACAATTTTAGGTCTACTTAATACAAACTCACTCCATATTACTTTTTCTTTACCTTGATTTAATTCTCCGAGATTCGGTCTTCCTATTACTTGATCATTTGCAATTTCGGGATTGCCTTTTATACTACTAGAATTGTAAATTTTTCTAGGTAAAAGATAAATCAGTGAAGATATTGTTTCTGATAATGTTGTTTTTCCAAGACCGTATTCGCCAACATACAATAATTTTCCATTAAGAACTGCAGAAGACAATCCTAAAAGAAGCGCAGAGTTATATGACTTATTTGTTAAATCGAAATCATTTCTCGAGTAATAAATATTATTAGAAATAAAATTGTAAAGCTCTTTAAATTTGTTTAATTGTTTTGAATTAGATTTCACAACATCATTGAATATATTTCTTTAATAACAATAATTCTCCATCTGACGTAAGAGCTCCGACTATATTCGAATCTTGTGCGGAACTCATTTGTTTAGAAAGATATTTAAATAAATTTAAGGTCTCTTCTTCTTTATGGATGGGTCCGTAGCTCAATGGTAGAGCATTCGGCTCTTAAGAGAAAATCTTGTTGAAACCGAAAGGTCGCGGGTTCGAACCCCGTCGGACTCACTTCTCATCCATTAATTTTCAAGGCTTCTTTTTTGCAATTTTCTGAGCAAAAAGCTTTTCCTTGAAATAATATTGAGCCATTAATTTCTACTGCTTTTCCACAATGTGAACATCGTACTACTGGTAACATTGAATTTACGTAGTCTTGTTTATTTATATGTCTTTCTCTATTTTGAAGACATTATTTTAAGAATATTTAAAAAACAAAATAAGTTCCACATATACAGGCCCCTGTAGTGTAGTCCGGCCAATCATTCAGCCTTCTCACGGCTGAGACCCGGGTTCGAATCCCGGCGGGAGCATGCGAAGCGTGTTACTGACGGTCTCCAAATGAAAATGCGGAAACCAGCGGGAGCATTTACTTAGAATAATTTATTAAAAATCTACGCCCGTGTAGGTTTTGGCTAGCCAACCTATTACACAACTTATTACAACAACAGTTAACTCCTCGTATTTCTTTGATGAAAACATTTTTAATTGTTACAGCACTTTAGCTATTATGATTCAGGCAGTTATTTTTGATCGTGATGGAATTCTTATTAATTCTGAGGAGATACATGTGCTATCTACATTAAATGCTCTTAAAAAATTAGGAATAACGTCTGAATACTCTGACAGGGAACTCATTATTGGTCGACATCCTGCAGAGTATGGTATAGAGTTTATGAAAAAATATTCTAATCAAGGTTTTTCATATGATTCATTTAGGGTGCTTCAAAAAGAATTGTATTATGCAACTATTGACAATGCACCATTATTTGAAGATACTATACAACTTGTAAAACTTATTCATGAATCAAATATTCCGCTCGGTCTTACTACATCCTCTTCAAAAGATAATACTACTAGGTTTCTAAATCTAAATAACCTCACAAGATATTTTGATGTAGTCATAACCTTTGAAGATTGCGATAAAAGAAAACCCGATCCTGCACCTTATATTCTTACTGCACACAGACTACGTGTTGACCCAAAGTACTGTATTGCAATAGAGGACACAGCAATAGGTGTCGAATCTGCAAAATGCGCAGGAATGAAATGCATTGCAATACCAAACGGATACACTGCAAACCAGGACTTTTCGAAAGCAGATGCTGTTGTAGATTCTGCAAAAGGTATTACATTATCATTTTTAGAAGCACTAATGAACTAAACATCTTGCGTTTTCTATATGAGTGCAGACAATTTTTACGGCCATTTCAGACTTATTTTTTACTTCGGAGTCAATACCTCGTAGGCGCAGGATATAATCTTATCATGCACCGCACTTAATATTGTAAGTATGGTCTTTCCGTGATGAGATTTATCACAATCATAATTCGCTTGTTTCTCATTTCTGATATTTTTATAAGTCTATAAAATTTTCTCCAAAACAAGTTTATTATGTGTCTTATAACTAATATTTCTTTACAAATCTACTCCTATGTAGGTTTTAGCTAGCCAACCTATTACAAAACTTATTGCAGCAACTGTTAATGAAATTATTGCCATTTCTAAAAATTTAGGTAAGAATTTTATATTTTTTGCAGTTGAAATGTAGAATGTATAAAGTGCAATTATTGCTATTGTTGTACAAAGCATAATCGTCATTGAAATTATTACATTGTTTATCAGAACGAATGGAAGTATCAATAATATTACAGTTATTATGTAAGCGATTCCTGTGTATGTTGCTCCTTTGTATGCATCTTTTCCATTTTTTTCTTCTTTTGAAGAAAGATACGCTGATGCAGCCATTGACATAGCCGCAGCTATACCTGTTATTCCTCCTACCATTGCAATTATTTGTCCATTTGCAAGAGCAAGACTTAATCCAGCTAACGCCCCTGTTAGTTCTACTAAAGCATCATTTAATCCTAAAACTATTGATCCAGCATATTCTATTTTCTGATCTTTTAATATTGAGATAAGTGCATCTTCATGTTTGTGTTCGTCTTTCAGAAGAATTTCAAAGTCTTTTTCTTTTTGTACAGAGTAAAGTTTTTGTGCGTATTTTTCTCCTTGTTCCATTAATCTTATAGTAAAAGCAATTCCGAACACTCTTGCAAGAATTAAATAAATAAAAATTTTGAAATGTTTTGGAGTCACATCTTGTTTTGTGTGTTTTTTTAAAATATTGTAATGTTTAAGTTCATCTAAAGATAGTTTTGAAAGTATTTTTGAATTGTGTTCATCTTTTGATTTCTTTGCTAATTTAGAATAAATGTAGTGTTCTGTTATCTCGTTTTTTTGTGCAGTCAGCATTAATTCCATAAAGAAACATAGTTCTTTGAATATATAACTATTTTGTTTTTATACTCCAAGTAAAATTGAGAACTTTATAGAATTGATCTTATTGATGTTTTTAATAAGTATTCATCGATTCTTGTTCTTGCTTCTGGAAGTTTTGCTTGATGTTGTTCTAAATATCCTAATACTTGTTCAATTGCTTCTTTTTTGCAAGCACCACATAGTATTTCTCCATCAGAACACTGATTTATTAGATTGTTATTATTCTCAAAGTGATATGCTCTTAATGTATAAACAGGACAAATTTCAGGGATTCCTCCATTTTCTCTTTGAAAGTTCGCAATTGCACTTCCTCCAGTGTAGGATGATTTTAATCTTTTTTCTACCAATTTAAGATCGTCAGTTAAAAAAATTGCTGAGTCTGTTCTACTTGAACTCATTTTTCCTTTTCCATCAAGTCCCAATCCAAATTTTGTAAAAATGGCTGATGGTGGAACAAATCCTTTTTTCTTAGCAACGTCTCTTGCAAGTAAAATGTAAGGGTTTTGATCAATTCCTACTGGAATTAATGTTGGTTTTGGTCCGCCGAATTCTTCGTACTGTGGAAGTAATATTTGTGCAAGTTGCACTCCCCCTCTATAGAATAGTGTTCCAGGATTTCCTCCTTCTTCATCTTTGCCCACACCAAAAACGCCAAATACTTTATTTAGTGTTAAATGTTTTGAAACATCCATTGCGACATTGTAAATTTCAGGATAATCTGAATCAACAAATATGAATGTTTTTTTTGAATCAAAGCCCATCGCTATAATACTAGGAATAACAGACTCATACGCAATTTTTCTTGATTCTGCCAGAGTTTTTGTTTTTCCCACTAAGTAACTTTCATCATTTGTAATTGGAATAAATATATCTGCACCTTGTTTTTGCAACCATAGTAATTCATCAAAAACTTGTTTATGTCCAAAGTGTAGAGGGCCTGATGGATTTAATCCTGAAACAACTGCCCAAGGTTTATCATTAGCCATTGCATCAGCAATTGTTTCTAAATCTTTGTGTCCAAATGTGACACCCATTCTCATCAATCTACTTGGATCAGGATGATATTTCACGAAACGATCAATAAATTTTGCTCCGAATTCTTCTGTTTTTTTTGGATAGTAAGCTAATTCTTCATCTCTTTTTGCTTTCTTATCACCATATTCTTCGAGCAATCTTTTGTTCAAATCTTCTTGATTATTGTTTGTATCCATTTTTATTCCTTATATGTCTGTAAAACTTTTAATAAAAATTCTGCAGTCTCATCAACCAGTTGAGCATTAACATTGTTAATATCATCTTTTGGTGTTTGCATTTTGTGCCAAGCGCCTTCATGATATCTTGATAAGACTGTTGCATCCAATCCTTGTTTTAAAAAGGATAAATTATCTGCTAGTGGACTTTGGTCTTGAAGATCTACAATGACTCCATTTGTTTGACCGAAAGATATTATTTTATCATTAAGGTATTTTGAATTCTCGTCTTTTTTTCCAGTCCTTTTGAAAACACATAAATTTCCTTTACCTACTGCTTGTACCGTGATTGTTCCAAGATACTTGTCAATAAAGTCAGTTTCATTATCTATTAAGTAGTTTAAGAGTAATTCTGATCCTGGAACAAAATCCGGATCTCTTCTACCGGCTGAAACTAATTTTGGATCAAGTGCATAATCCAAAAAGAATAATCTTACACCAACAGGCAAATCTTTTTCTTTTAATTTGCTTCCTAATCCTAGAAGAGTCATAACTCCGCTAGCGTTATTGTTTGCTGAAGGAAAATTCTGATAGGTATCATAATTTGCAGTCAACCATATTTCTTTACCTGCATCATTTAAAAAATTTAAGGACATGTGCTTATCTCCTCTAGGAGACATGGCTTCAAAAAATGTAATATTTTTATTCAAGTCTAATATATTTATTTCTTCTTCTATAAAATTAAATCTCTCAGCAGTATTTAACTTTATAATTTCTTTTAGTTTTTTGTATGTGTCTGCCATTTTAGAAGTACCTCAACACATGCTCATCTATATTTTCTCCAACAAATTTTTTCAATTGTTCGGAGGTAATCTTTCCTTCATAAAAATCTTGAGCAAGTGTAATTGGAGAATCATCATTATCTAATCTTTTTCTAGCCATCTCCGATATAATTCCAGCTTCTAAAACAGAGTTTGGCAAAGTAGGATCTGTTGAAATAAATGAATTTTCAATCATGTTTTGTATATATTGCGGGTTTGATCTGCCTACTATCACTCTATGCCTTTGTAATCTTTTACTACCTGCTTTGTATGCAGTTATTCCATGATCTTCTATTCCTTCATTTGAAAAGAAGTATGCCCAATTCATACCTAAAGGAAATGATGGTGTTAAAAATAAAGAAATCAATTCTTTTGTATTATTTTTTGAAGATACTTGTCTTGCAATATTATCATATAAATCTTCTCTTGGAGGTCCTACCTTTATATCCAAATCTATTATTGTTGTAATCTCGTCAAACGAATATAAGAATCCTTTTTTTCGTTCAATGTCGAGTTTTGATTCCGGAACACTTTTTTCTATTGCCGCCATCAATTCTGGATCTGCTTGGCACATATCTATTACCTGTTCTCTTTTTTTAATAAATTCTATAGAATCAATATAATCACTCATTCTAATAATCTTTAAATCTAATCCATAAACTTCATTTATTTTTTTGACAAAATTAACGCGATCAGTTCCTAGAGACATGTATCTTCTTTCTAATTTCTCACCCACATTTCTACAAGCGGCTGTATCTGCAATTAATATCTCTGGAACGGTTTCAAATCCTTCTTCAGTTAATGCTTTAGAAAGAGCATCCACAAAGAAATAATATTTCATACTATCAAGAGTATTTCCTTCTTCATCAAAAGTTTCTCCATAGAATAATTTCATCGGTTGAGGTTTCACTACTTCAGCTCTCTGTCTAATTACTTCTATAGACGGGCTTTGTTGCACCAATCCTCGTGTCAATAATAATTTTTCTAATTTCATTTTAACTCAAGTAATATTTAATAATAATATTTTTAAACTTGCACGACAGCACATTCTTATGATTGAATATTTTCTTTACTTCTTGGTTGGCGGAACCATAGTAACCGCATCAGTAATACTTGCACAAATAGGCCATCCCCTGCTAGCTGGCGTACTTATGTTTCTCCCCAACATGAGCCTTGTTGGTTTTTATTTCATTAATAAAACCTCGGGCAGTACAGCTGTGTTAACAACTGTAAAATCATCTCTTCTCGGAACGATTTTTATTTGGCCAATTTATATGTTGGCACTGTTGTATTTTATTCCTAAATTCGGCGTAAATAAAGCATTATTAATTAGTTTAGGAATTGTTTTAGTTTTCGCTTTGATTTTTGTTCTTGTTTGTAAATATACTCCTCTTTCAATCTGGCTTAAATAAATCTTGATGCATTAGTTTATGAATAAATTCAAAATGAGATCCGTATGCAAGATCTTTAAGTCTTCCAATACCAAAATTTTGACTCACATCAGGTCTTTGCATATCTAATCCTTTTTGAGCCATAAAAGATATTCCTGATTTTTGTTCAAATCTTAATCTGGCTTGTTCTGATATTACTATCAAATCTATTAATGCTCTAGGATCTCTAGTGTTTAATATTAGAGCTGCAGTTTTATTTGGATCTCCGTTGATAACATCAATTCTGTAATCTCCCAAACCTTTACTATTTATTTTGTAAGGTAATAAACCAAATGTTTCAATTTCATCCATTAGTTTTGGTGAAATTTCTGGATTACCAAGCGGAAATGATCTAGTAAGTTGTACAGAAACATATTTTGTGAATCCAACTTCTGCTGCAAATTCTCTTGCAGGAGCATCGTATAATATTTCATACGGTGGACCTATTTTTATATCTGTATTCATTGTTTGAATTGTTGCTAACTCTTCAAATGGATAACGTAATGCATTAGGATTATTACGTCTATCTGGAGGTATTGAATTCAAAACTAATTCTTTAAATCTCGGGTTTTTTTCTGCTTCTTTAAACAATAATTCCAAATTAGCAGCATATTCATTTGTTTTGCTTAATTCTGAAGATCTAACAAAATTTATTTCCCCACCATATACTTCGTTTAATTTTGTCAAGTATTCAATTCTTTGATCTGCTTGACGTTTTACTTCTGCAACAGCTTGGTCTTGATTAATGTCTGCAATAAAATGATCTGCTATTAACCAATTACTGTTTACAGATATTGCTATTCCTTTTAGTAAATCAGTCAAATGCATAATAACGAGAGCATACTTCATCATGTCGACAGGTTGACCTGCATCAAAAGTTTGACCCATCATTATGTTTATTGAATCTTTTCTATTCACTAAATCCCCTAGCTCATCAATAGTTGAAACATTTTGTACAAGTGCTTTTTGGGATAAATATTCTTCAATCATTGTTTTTCACCTATGGCATCAATTTATTCGCAACTTTGTTAACAAGAGTATACCAATCTGTTGGATTTCTTTTATTCTTATCGACAATTGCGTTTTTTGGTACTTTCCAAAATTCTGGTAAATTAGGATCTTCTGAATTTGAAGAAGATTCGTGGAATTGTCCCCATCCTTGTCCAAGAGATTCTTGTGCTTGCACTTTTACAATAGAAGGTTTTAATTTTGCGTAATCAAGCACTGCTTGTCTTTTCATTTGATGTTCGCTTAATGCTTGTGGCAACAAGTCTCTAACTAGTTCAATATTATTTTGATGCATATCTTTGCAAATACTTATCAAATAATGATCTAGTTGTTCCTGTACAACTTTTTTCTCTTCAGGTTTAGCCGCATCTAACTTGTTTACTAATTCATTTATGTACAGATCATCTTTGTAAAGATTTCTAAACTCAACGTTACTTGCTTTTTCGAATACATCAATGTATCTAACCATATCTAGTGCACATTTTTCAAGGTTCTCTTTGTCTTCTTTGCATGCATCATCAAACTTTTTAAGAGTTGAGTTTATTCTTGCATCTAAGTCCTCTTGTGCCGGTCCAGATCCTAAGTAAAGAGTATCTTGTGGTTTACTTGAACTTGCTTTGTTTCCTCTAATTCCTCTTATGTGAGGAATGTAAAATCCCGATGGAACTGTTCTTACTCCTGGTAAAACTATGCTGTTTTTTAGTGATTCTTCAACTAATGCTACAGTCATCTTCATGTGTCCATCTTGATCTTGTCCACTTACCATAAATGAATGATCATTACCAAACTCAGTGTGTTGTGGTAACAAGATGTCCCCAACTTGTGTGATTCCTGCAAACAAGAATGGAAAATCACTTACTAATTTATCCATTCCATAAATATCTGCAGCAAATTCAAAGTTTAAACTTCTTGCTACAAGATATGCTAATTGATTAACTCTGTGTTCTTCTGATTGTAAATATACGTGTGCAGCATCTAAATTTACTCCATTTGCTCCCCAATCCAATAAATTATCAGCAGCCCAGAATTCATACTGTTCTTTAGTCATTCTTGGATCCATAGAACATTCTATGTCTGCTACAGGTATGAAAATTTGTGCTCCATTTTTTTGAAAAAATGAAACTGCTGAAGAGGTTAATTTGTGTCCAAAGTGATATGCACCACTTGGTTTGAATCCTGATGCTATTCCAATGGAATCTTTTCTATTTAACGCATTTAATAGAGCAATACCATTTCTCTGTCTTATTGATCCATTAACTACAGGTAATAATTCTCCAGAAAACTCACTCAATAACTCATATAATTCAGCAGATGCAGGTTCACCTTCAGAAGTTAAATATACAGATTCATAGCCTCCAGGACCTCCTTCAACCAACTGATCTACAGAAATATTGTATCTTTTTGTTTTTAGTTCCATTAATGCCATTCAAACCATTCCTCCGCAAGTTACGAATACAAACTAAATTATCACTAGCAAGTGGGACTACATATATAAAGCTTTCTGATGCCCACGACATAAGTACTAATAACTTAATAGAAAAAAGAAATCTTTAAATAATAAATGACCATTCTCAAAGTATGAGTAACTTAAACTTTAACAAATCAACTAAGAGTAACGCTTTTGTTATTAGAGTTAATTCTATAGTAAACAATAATTTTATTTGGTCATGGCAGTAGATGCCTCTACAGACTAAAAATTCTATGAGGGTGTGATTATGAAACTAAATGTATTACCAAAAGCAAGGGAAGAAATTGACAACGTTCCAGATACAGAGTATGCTCCTGATGAAAAACTTGCAAACATAAAAGCGGACTTAAGTCTTAACATTAATCCATACGGCGTTTCAAACAATGTAATGAAAAAATTAAAAGAAATCAGTAATTCTCAAATTAGTCATTATTATATTGAAAATAAAGAATTAATAGAGAAAATTGCAGAGTATATTGGAGTAAATCCTGAAAATATTTTACTGAGCGATGGTTGTGATGGTTGCATAGATATGATTGCAAAAACATATATAAAAAAAAACGATTCAGTGATAATACCAACTCCTACTTTTCATCGTTATGAGTTTCATACAAAAATAATGGGCGGAAACACAGTATTTGTACCAATGCAAAATTTTATTTTTAATGCAGAATCAATTCTTGCTGAGGCCAATAAAGTAAACGCTAGTCTTGCTTTTCTTTGCAACCCTAACAACCCCACTGGTTTGGGAATAGATAAAGATGAAAAAATAAAATTTATTGAAAATTTTCCTGGTTTAATAGTTGTAGACGAAGCTTTAGCAGACATAACTAAAATAAACGGTTCAAAATTAATTGATAAATATAATAATATTGTAATTGTTAGATCTTTTTCTAAAACATTTGGTTTAGCATCTTTGAGAATTGGATACATAATTGCGAATGTTGAAATAATTAATGAAATCAAAAAGACATCTTCTCCCTTTAGAGTGAACGGTTTAGCACAAGAACTGGCTTTGGAGGCTCTTAAAGATACTGAACACATACAACAATCAAAATTATTTCTTCACAGTGAACGAGAATATTTGGAGAATGAACTTGATAGTTTAGGAATTCCTTATTCAAAATCTATAACGACAAATTTTCTTGTAGATCTTGAAAAGTTTGGAAATTTCAAAAAAACCCTTGAACAATTAAAAGAAAAAGGCGTTCTTGTAACTGATGCTCGTCCGTTTGGATTATCAAAACACACATATGTACGGATTGCAGTAAGTTCAAAAGATGAAAATCGTTATTTCATAAAAATTCTTAAGGAATTAATTGAAAAAAACTAAGAACACAAATCGAAACTTTTATTTTTTTAATTTACAAATCTACAACAACACTAGTAATCGCACTAGGAGTATAATTGTGCAACTTTTAGAAGTATTCCGAATGCCAGTACAGCTATGGCTGCAATCAATAGTTCTCCTGTAAACATTGAGTCTAAAACTAATGGAAATATTACTGGGACTGCTTGAGCAGCACTCATTTCTGACCCTGTTGATTGTGTCATCATTGTTACAAATTGATCAGTATTAGGAGGATAAGCAACTAAGTACAATTGTAATAAAATAAAAGGGACCAATATTAATACTGCTAAGGAAATAAACAACTTAGAATATTTTTTTAAAAATTCTGCATCATTCTCACAAGTTAATCTTAAAAGGAAAGATAAAATAAGTATTATAACACCTTGTATAATTAATGATTGAGTAGATGTATTCATAAGTGTTTGCGAGGTCATCAAAAAAGTTTTCGTTTCAGCAGGCAACTCTTTATTATTCTCTACTAAGTTTGAAATTCCTTCACCATCTAATTGAGACATAGAGTCATTTGTGAGTTGAACAAAGAATTCTTTGTGTGTTATTTCTTCATCTATTAACTTTTTACAAGTATCACTTACTTGAGAATAATCCATCACTTGAGTTTCTTCTGAGTTTTGAGCATCTTCACAAAATTTATCAAATTCTCCGGAGTTTACAGCTTCACATGTTTGTAATAACTCTGTAGTTTGTTGATCTTGAGGAATCACATCAAGATTAGAACACATTTGTTTGAGAACTTTCTTTTTTTCCGCAGAACACTGTTCAAGTATTTGTTGATCTATTGATTTATTTTCTTTTATAATCTGAATTACACCAGTACACATAGTTGTAAATTTTTCATTTAATTGTTGTTTGGCTCCTGGACTTGCATAATCATACACATTTCCCATTACACCAGGAATTTTATCAGTAAATGATCCTAAAAAGAAGGACATAAATAAGTTAATAAGTACTATAGAGAGTGCGAAATATGCTAAGAATCCACCTGCTTTTTTTATAAACGACAATGTAATACTTAACTAAATTGATTTGTTTTTAAAGTTTTTTGAATTTTCACTGGTCAAATGAGATTAATATTTAAAAAAGAAGCATCTTCTTAGGCATTATGCTTGATATTGAAGAGATTCATGGAGATCCCGTTATTGATATTAGTTTAGATACTTTAAAATTAAATAAACAAGAATTAGTTTTTGTTAATACTAAGCGCTCAGCAGAAGCTTGTGCTGAAAAGATAGCGTCTAAAATTGATCTTTCTGATGAAGAGTTGTTTAAACTTGAAGAGATTTCTTCCAAAGTTGAAAAAGTTATTTCTCCTCCGACAAAACAATGTAAGCGTTTGGCCAGAATTCTAAAAAAAGGAGTTGCATTTCATCATTCTGGATTACACAGTAAACAAAGAGAACTTGTTGAAGATGGTTTTAGAAGTGGTTTGATAAAAATTATTTGTTCTACTCCAACTCTTGCTGCAGGTCTTGATCTTCCTGCGTTCAGAGTTATTATTCGTGATTTAAAACGCTTTGGAGGAGGGTGGGGGATGTCATATATTCCTGTTCTTGAATATGAACAAATGTCTGGAAGAGCCGGAAGACCTAAATATGATTCAGAAGGTCAAGCTATTTGTCTCGCTGATTCTGTTGAGGATCAAGAAAATATTTGGGAAAAGTATGTTACAGGAGAAGCAGAGGAATTAATTTCAAAACTTGCAGTTGAACCTGTTTTAAGAATGTATGTTTTGTCTTTGGTTGCGACTGATTATGCAAATAGTGTAGAATCTTTGATGAATTTTATGAGTGAAACATTTTATGCAAAACAGTATAAAAATATGGAAAATCTTCGTTTCATTATTAATAATATTGTTGATAAATTGGATGAATGGGAGTTTATTGAAGCGGAAAGTGAACCAACAAAAACCGAATCATCTTTTTTTACGAGTGCAAATAAACTTAAGCACGATAGAAAATTAAAAGCAACTGTTCTTGGTGCGAGAATTGCAGAATTGTACTTGGATCCTTTTACTGCAAATTATTTGTTAACCTGTATGAGAAGTGCTTCTTCTAAATCTTTCAACGAATTTGGTTTACTACAAATGATTTCTTGGACCTTAGAGCTTAGACCTCGGGTTAAAGCAAGACAAAAAGACATGGAGATGATTGAGGAGAAACTTATTTTAGAATCAGATCTTTTAATTTCTTCAGAGCCAGATATTTATGCTGATGAATATGATGATTATTTAGATAGCGCAAAGACTGCGATGGTTTTTGAGAATTGGATTGAAGAAATCCCTGAGGAACAAATTCTTGAGAGTCATAACGTTACTCCAGGAGAACTTAACAACAAGTTAGATCGTGCAGATTGGTTGCTTTACTCTTGTTTTGAATTAAGTAAAATTCAAGGTTTCAGAGAAGTAAGCAATAAAATTCTTAGATTGAGAATTAGAATGAAAAATGGAATTAAAGAAGAATTGTTGCCTTTAATTAAATTAAAAAATGTTGGTAGAGCAAGGGCAAGAAAATTATTCCGTAATAAAATTAGAAATCTTGGAGATGTTAAGAAAGTTGATGTTAGTATTCTTGGAGCAATTCTTGGAGATAAATTAGCCATTGATATTAAAAAACAGGTTGGTCAAGAATTGAGTCCTGAAAAACTAAAAGTTAAACCAAATAAAAGAAAAGGACAAATCAGTCTTGGAGATTATGATGAAAGTAAATAGAATTATTTAATTAAGAAAACATGCTTTTTATTTTCTACAATTACAACATTTCTTTCTGCAGAAACTTCTATATTTAGAGGATTTTTGCAAATAACTGATTGATATGTCTTTGGATGTAAAACTTCTAATTCCGGCCTTACTTTGGTAATTGTGGTTTTCATCTTGGTTAGAAGAACATATTTTTCTTTAAATTTAAATTGAAATGTAAACTTTTTATTTGTTTCAAGATTAAGTGTTGTTATTATTTTTCCAAAGCCAGTTATCAGTAATGTTTTATCTTGATACTCTATAACATCTCTTTCTTGAAAGTCTGGAATCATCACAAGTACATTTACCCGAAATATATCTTTACTAGTCTGATTATTATATGAGAATAGTTGCGCGTTTGCATCAACTTCTCCCCCGAAGTTTCTGATTATTTTTTGGGCAAGAGGATGCATTTTTCTTTTGTTGATAAAGTAATAGTCTGATTCTTTTGGTTTATGTATTTCTCTATTAAGCATAACATTATTTTTAAGCATATATTTTTGTATGTATTCTCTTACGTCAGGTCTTGTATTTCTTAATTGTAGTATTCCTTCGAAATATGTTGAACCTAATTTTGCGTATTTCGGCGAGTATGTTATTTCCACTTCAACAGGAATCATGTATTCTTGATCTTGAAAGTCTACAATCATTTCCAATTTTTTTTTCATGCCGCTTTTTTCTAAAAGATTCTCATAAAACTCAAGACCGCGTATTAATTTTACACTTTGTTTCACGAATTTAGTTAGAAGTCTCTCTGATAGTTGTCTTAGATCTTCGAATTCTGACCATTTCCCTTGTATGAATACGCTTTTTGATGGACAGAGTTTTATTTTTATGTGTTTGTGTTCAATTGTTTCTGGATTACATTCTAGACAGAATCTTCCTTTTTCAATAGTTTTTCCGCACTTTGGACAAAATTTACTCATATCTCTAAGAATATGAAAGAATATATAAATGTGTTTGTAGTTTTTTGTTCTATGAAGAAGAAAAAAAGAAGCGGTTTTTTGAGAAGAGTCTGGTACTTTATTTGGGAAGATGATTCCGTATTAAGTTGGCTAGTTAACATAGTTTTAGCATTCATTCTTATTAGATTTGTATTTTATCCATTAGTTGGTTTAGTAATGGGAACTTCTTTTCCTATTGTTGCAGTTATAAGTAGCAGCATGACGCACGTTAACGGAGATAATTGGATAAATAATACAGCATATTGTCCATCGGCATGCACTCAAGAAAAATGGTATTCGCAGAAAAATATTTCTTATGCAGATTTTGAAAATTTTGGATTTAGAACTGGATTTAACAAAGGAGATATTATTTTTGTCAAAGGTTCTGATCCTTATAACATAAAAATAGGTGATGTTATTATTTTTACTGCAGATAAAAGTTATCCAATAATTCATCGTGTTGTTAATAAATTTGAAAAAAATGGAAAACTATATTTTGAAACTAAGGGAGATAATAACCCTGGTCAAATTGTTGACCCTCAGTTAAACGAGAAACTTGTTTCGGCTGATTCTATTTTAGGAGTTGGTTTTGGAAGATTACCGTATTTTGGATATCTGAAGATTTTTATTTCTGATATTTTTGGGAGCATATTGGGAAGATGAACACCTTAGTTATTTTTGCTCATCCTGGGACTCAGGGACATAATTCTTATGTATTAGAACTAGTTAAAAAAGATTTGATTTTTAGAAAGGAGTCTTTTGAAGTTTTGGATTTGTACAAAATGAATTTTGATCCTATTTTGAAAGATAATGAATTATACTCTTCAAAAAACAGACAAGTCGATGAATCTATCAAAAAGATTCAAGAGAAGATTTCTTCTTCAAGTAAATTAATTTTTATTTATCCTATTTGGTGGAATGGTGCTCCTGCAATATTGAAAGGTTTCTTTGATAGAGTTTTTTCCTCTAGATTTGCATTTAGATACGTAAAAGTTTTGAAAAGATTTAATGTTCCAAAAGGTCTTCTTAAAGGAAAAAAAGCTGCAATTTTCATAACTACTGGTTCGCCTAAATTTGTATCTTGGTTAATTCAAGGACTTGGCGGAGGAAATATTGTGAAGAAAGATATTTTAAAATTTAGTGGAATTAAAAGTAAGATTTTTCATTACGGTTCTGCACTTAAATTTTCTGACAAATCAAAACCTAAACTAGAAAAGCTTGTTAAGAACGGTTTAAATTGGTTGTATTAATTTAATTGTTCTTATTAAAAACGTTAGGATTTATTTTTTGGAGGTAATCTATAAGTAAAGATTTATCGTGTTTTAAAGAATCGTATGATTTCAGTCCCTCCTTAAAATATTCTTTATTTATTCCTTTGTAAATAGACAATGCAACAATATCATAAATATCTGCCGCAAGCCTTATTTCAGCCACTCTTGTTGAAATTTCTTCAGGAGAGAGATTATATGCATTTAATTGAAACTCTTTTTTATGTTGCGTAAGCATGCCCCCTATTTTACATAAATCAACATCGTTAATAGGCGTGATACCATAAGATTTTTGGAACATTTTTGATCTTAATAATTTATGTAAAATTATATCTTCACTTGATATTACATTTAAGTCAGTTCCAACATAATTTACTGACTCTACGTTTTCTAACTCTCGTTCAAGTGTTTTTTTAGTAGATTGAAAACTGCTTTCGCTCTTTCTTGGAAATTGCAAAACTAATAGTTCTTCATCATTTTCCAAATTTATATCAAAAGTATAATGTTGCTTCTTAAATTCTGAGAAGTAACCTTTTTCTGCTAATCTATTTAGACCAGGTGTTAGCACATCTTTGAACTCAACATTTGATAATCTTATTACACCATTTAGATCTAAATCTGAACTAACTCGGTGAATGTGTTCAGGTAAAAATAACTGTACACTCATTCCTCCTGAAAAGAAATATACTTTTTTATCAAGAGTTTCATTTAGTGCTATATATGAGTCTTTTACTATATCTGCATTAATTGTATGCAAAAATTTCTTATCCATAACCATGATTAACACTTGATATTTATAAATTTTTCGGTCTGTAACCACTGTAGAATGACAAAAATTTATCCTTGAACGTTATTTTCCTCTGAAAACTTCTTGTTTTTACCCAATCTTTTCAGGACATTTTCTTTGTATTTTTCATTAAAACCGTTGGTTTCAAAGTACTTTTCTGAGAGAATAGAGTACTCGCTACGTAATTCGTCAAAACTTGCCCCTTTTAGGCCTTTTAAACGTTCAAAAATCGCAGGGTCAGTCACCGCAGCTCTTCCAACCATAACGCCAGAAACACCTATTTTCTTCAACAAATTCACTTTTCTTATTGAATCAATATCTCCATTTGCAATTATTTTTTTCCCTGTAGCCACCATTTCCGGAAAAACCCTATAATCTGCAGAAGCCTCGTAGTGCTCTGCGCCGTGTCTTGCATGAACTATGAAGAAATCAGCATCAACATCGTTTATTAAATTTAAATAAGATTTCATTTTTTTCTCATATGCATTTAATCCTAGTCTTAATTTTACAGAAGCACCATAGCCATAACTCTGAATTAACTTAACAAAAGAATTAACTTTTGAAACTCTCTTTATCATAGCACAACCCATTCCAAGATTAATTAGTTGAGGACTTGGACATCCTAAATTCAAATTTATTCCTTTAAAATTTTTAGAGGGAGTATATTTGTCTAAAAATTTTTTTAAATCAAATTCATTTTGTACAGCGAATTGTATTTGCGTTGGAACATTGTTAATTATCGAAATTTTTCTTAGTGAGCTTTTGTTTTCATCAACAGCGCTTCTTAATCTAGTCATCTCAGTAAATGTTAAATCTGCACCGTGATTAAAGCATAATTCTCGCAAAGCGTTATCAGACGTGTCTTCAAGCGGTGCCAACATGTATCTAAAGGTCATAAAAATTAGAAAGACAACTTATATTTGAATTTACCTAAAAATAGATCATCAATACTAACACCCAATCAACAAATAAACTTAAAAATGAAGAGAATTTTCCAAACATATGACTTACGGAAATAATAACACATACACTCAAAGCAAACCAGTTTATTCAACCAATTCTAAATACACATCTAAGAAAAGTGAAGAGTTGCCAAGAGGAATTTGCAGAAGAACTTGCATCATGTATGGCGAGTGCAGTTGTAAATCCTAGAATTATTTTTTCTCCAAAACATATTTAGTTCTTGAAGCATTTAATTTCAAATCAAACTCATATCGAAAGGGCAGTTTATTACTCTCTGCTAATGCTCTAAATTCTCTTATTAATCTTCTTGAGTATTCGGCAGGAAATTCTTTCTTAAGAACATTTTCTGCCTGCAAAAATCTTACAGGAGATAAGCACAATTCATCCATTGTAATTTTTCCGAATCCTGAAGGAACATTAGGTAAATCTTCACAAATCAAAGTATAAATTCCTGGAGAATTAAGGTTATATATTCCTCCAATTATTGGAAAGACCATTCCGTCTCTTTCTTGTGTACACCAGCTCACAAAATTAGCAAGTCCTTCTTTTTTTGCATGTCCAACAGGATAATCTCCGATAAATATAACATATGCTCCCTCTGAAGATCTTCTTTCAAGCACAGACAAGTGATATTTTTCTGAAGAAGTACACGCCGTTGCATTATATCTATAATCTAATTTTATTTTATCTCCAAAATCTCTATTATCATCATGATTTGAAACTATACTAATAATTTCTCGCTGTATAATGTTAGGTTTTTTAAGATTCATTTCATTAAATTGCTCTGATAAAAATCCTGAAGCAAAATTGTTTAAGTATTTCTTAGCTCGTTTAGTCACATATTTTTTTAATAAAAAATCAAAAAAAGAATTCATTTTTTTGCAGCCATCTCAATTTGTGCCAATAATTGTCTTATTGTAAAATCATTGTTTTGGTTGTATGTAAATTTAGAATTTAATTTAACATCCAAATATTGTGAATTGAATGTAGCTTCGTATTTTCTTGGTTCTCCTCTATTAACTGTGGTTCCTTTTTCTACGAAAATATTTGATTTATCCAAAAAATCTATTCTTGTCTTGTACAGTTTATTTTCGCAAGAGTTCCATTTGTTTATATCAATGTGACTTCCTTTTGCTAATTGTTGATTTAGAGGATTAAATCTCATTTCTAGAATCTGATTGTAAGTATAACTTGCTCTGTTTTCAAGAGTTTGCAGAGTCTTAGTTCCAAATCTTTTTAGTTCGTGTTCTTTTTTTGCTCTGTCTTGTAAGTAATTTGAAATAGCCAATGCATCAAATTGATTTTGGGCCACGGCATCCCATGTTGCAACAATTTCTTTAACTGGAAGAAATCCATCATAAATATAATTTTCTAAATTTGTTGCTTTAAGAACATTATTGTCAAATTTTTTTACTAAAGAGTCTGAGGAAAGTTTTTCAAAAAAATTGTTATTGTATGTCGTCACAAGATATTCTGGGGTCAATACTTCTTTTTCATCTTCGCATGAAGATAATACTACAGCCCCAGCTAATGTTAATGCAGCCAGTCCAGTCAAGATTGTTTTTCTCATAATTAACAGCAATTCGTTAAAATTTATAAAGTTATCGGAAATGTTGTTACTTAATAGTTATTACTGCTTGTTCTCCCTCTTTCGGGGCGTGTGTCTTTGTTATTCGCAACACTTTCCGCAGAATTCCTGCGAAATGTCATGGCTTTAAATTTTGGCTCAATTGACTTTTCTTTACTAATTAAACTCTGCCCTTTTCGAGCAGGTCTGCATTTTAGTAGATCTTTTATTTTTAAAAATCTTGTCATTCTGCACGGAAAAATTGAGCTCGGAAAATTATATCTTTTGAGGATTTCCCGTTCTTTTTTCTTTGAATTCGTGCCGTGTGAAGTATTTTCTTTTGATTTTTTCTGGCAAGATACAGATAGGTATATGGTTATTGAATAGTTCTAAGAATTCATTTTTTTTCATTTCTAATAGCGGATTTTGGCTTATGAATTGGTTAAACTTTTTTTTGCATGTTTCTCGTTTTTGTGGATTAAGATGACATTTTCTTTGGCAATGATTTTTCTGGTACCAGTTAAAATGAAATAATATGTTCTTCTTTTTATAAAATCGTAGGGCGAATACCCACAGATTTATCTGTGGGATGAAGCCCGTCGTCTCTTTCTATTGTTTGTGCAAGAGAAAGATTAAATCTTCTTTGGTTTGTGTTGGTTAGCTCAATCATCCAAAGGACTTTTAATATTGCGAATATTCTTGTTTGAAACTTTTGTATAAATCAATGTTGTACTAATATCTGAATGACCTAATAAATCCCTAATATACCGTATATCCGTCCCATTTTCTAATAGATGAGTTGCAAAAGAATGCCTTAAAGTATGTGGAGAAATACTTTTTCTTATGCCTACCTTTGTAGCTGCATTTTCTATGATTTTCTGTATTGTTCTTTGTGTATACTTACCATTTCTATTTGTCAAGAAGACGTATCCTTCTTTATTGGGTGTCAGATTCATTAAACTCTCTTTAACTTTCAAAGAAAGCATGACAATCCTATCTTTCTTTCCTTTTGCTCTTTTCAAATGAATCAAATTTCTGTCAAAATCAATATCCTGCCATTTAAGGTTAATTATCTCGCTGATTCGTAAGCCGGCGGAATAACCTATCTGTATAATTAACCTATGATTCACATTTTTTGTAGATGAAATAAGCGATTCAATTTCTTCTTTAGAAAGTATTACTGGAAGCTTCTTCTCCCTTTTGATATTTGGCAAATTGTCCAGAACTTCTTGAATTTCTGAGCAGTCCTTTTTGATTGTATTAAGGTAGAATTTAATTGCAAAACCTGCTGATCTAACTGTTTCATCAGAATTATCTTTCGCTATTAATCCAAGAAGGAATTCTCTTGGTGTTTTTCCAGAGGATACAAATTTCTTAATGTAGTGCAGATAAGTATTTATCGTCTTTTGTGAATATCCTTTGAGCTTGCACTCATGACCGACAATGGACTCAATTTCAGTTTCGGTGTAATGTTGTTCGTTCATAAAATATGAGAAACCCCCCAAATATATAAAATTTCGTA
>Ga0210057_1001575_pt1 | contig 34297 bp, 35 predicted proteins | sample CryGeyCG2114_010_2_FD_183968 | JGI IMG/M metagenome (GOLD analysis project Ga0210057, IMG submission 183968) | Groundwater microbial communities from aquifer - Crystal Geyser CG10_big_fil_rev_8/21/14_0.10 (SPAdes) (version 2) | ecosystem: Environmental > Aquatic > Deep subsurface > Groundwater ... | reverse complement strand
TCCATATGATTGGTCCCGAGGACAGGGATGTCCCACAGTTCGGCTAGAGCTTGAGCGAAGTTTATACCCACCCACAAAGCTGGCTCTAGTCCGGGGCCTTCGGTGACAGTGATTAGATCTATTTTAGGGATTTTGATTTTAGTTAGCAGACTAGATATCTGACCTAAAACCTCTGGTTCTCGGTGTAAAATGGTGGCTAGGCGTCCTTTGTCGTAGCTTAACTCATCTTTACTCATTTTAAGCATTTTGGCGTCTGAGAGTGCTTCTAGGAGTAGGGGGGTAATGTTTTTGCCATGTTCTCGTCGAGCTAGGTTTGGGACAACCCCGCCGTATTTGGCGTGAAGATCTATCTGCGAAGATATTTTGTGAGCGAGCACCGAAAACACCGGCCGGTCTATCGACCCCTTGGCATCTACTATAGAAATAGCAGTTTCGTCACAACTTGTCTCGATGGCTAGGATTTTCATAGGTTATTTATGGGATATTAGCACCTTTTGCAAATTTTCCAAAAGGTGTTATATTATTTGTCATTGGCCCCATCGTCCCTGCCTGCCGGCAGGCAGGTAACGGTTAGGATTTAGCCTTTGAAAAGTTTATAGAAAATAATGTATTGGCCCTATCGTCTAACGGTTAGGACACCGCCTTTTCAAGGCGGTAATCAGAGTTCGATTCTCTGTAGGGTCACCATCAACAGCTACCACGAGTAGCTTACAAAATAGCCCATCTCGGGCTATTTTTGTATTTATTAAGGTCTTATTATTAGATAGCAATAAAGGGGGCGGCCGCCATAGGTGCGATCTATCACAACAGCGCTTTTTAGAGTCTCTCCGTTTGGTATGTTTGATTCTGGGTCGTACAAAAAGAAGACCAGGTGATCACAACTCTGTCTATATAATTCTATATCTTCACTTATTTCGCTTAGGATATTTTTACCGTGAGACTTATCTCTAATGAATTTTGCTTCAACTATTGTTGCAGTTGATTTAGAGTAAAAATCACCAAAGGCATATCTATTACCTGATTTACCAGTAGGGTTTTCTGGAATTAGATCGTGAATCCATGGTCGCAAGATAAGATAGATAGCATCTTGAACTGCGGCTTCATCGTCTAAAACAAGCTTAGTTTTAGAACGACGAGTATTCAAATAACGAACACATTCTTGAAATTGTTCTAATGCTTTTACGATATCCAAATGGGTGAATCGTGTCTGAATGTCTTCTTTTTGAAATTCCTCTGCCAAGAGAGAGACACGTTCCAGGAGATTTAAATCAGTAGTTTTCACTGGTTTGTTTTATAAATTGCCTCACCAATTCGATCTATAATTGCTTCGTAATCAGCCTTAGTTTTGTTTTCCGGTAGGTGTATATGCAAATTAATATTAGTTATTGGACCATTTTGAGGAAGATTCTTAGAAGACATCTGGCCGTTAGTGTTGGAACCAGGAGCACTTCCAATACCAGGATTTTCCAATGTATCAGAAGCTCCAAAAGTCGCATATGAAGCAAGAGCTTTAAATGTCTCCATTTGCAATCGCAGGGTTTCTTCGGCTCCACCTGAGTGAACATTAAAGAACCTTTTTAAATCCTCATTTGGAGCATGTGCAGGGTCATTATTTGTCTCAAATAATTTTGAATAAACCTTACGAATCTCCTGGCCCAAAGCTGCGGGACCAGTTGTGGGTGACATGAAATCTATGTAAACCTGTGTAGGTACATTTGACGAATCTATCATTCCAACAGCTTTTAAGACCCGAATGTTATAGGAGTCATTACTATTCATAAACCCCCATGTCTGGAGTGTCTCTTTATTAACTTTCGTAGGTTTAGGACTATTAGGAATAAGATCTAGAAGCTTTCTTAGCGAGGCGGGAGTAAGAGTATAAGGAAACTTCGGCTCACTAGTGATAGATTCTTTTTTTGCTTTAAGAGTCGTATTCTTAATAGGTTTTTTCTTATTCATATCGATTAAGTATACGACTATAGAGAATTAAATGCAATCAGTAGAAATTAGATCTCCAAAAAAATATTTAAGAAAATATAAGACTCATTTTCTGTGTGAAATTACTTGTTTCTTAAATTAAGTAAAGCTTCTTTTTTCGATTGAGTAGCCGGTACCAGACTCGTGTAATTTAAGTGACTTTTTATGAAAGCACGAGAAGGTTTGAAATGGTATGCTAAAAAGATCTTAAATAGCCTTGTGGGGCAATAGACCAGAGAGTTCTATCTGCTGTAGGCTCACAAAAGCGCGAACCCAAAAAAGACTGGACTGCTCCAGTCTTTTTTCGCTTTTGTGAAGCCGGAAGTATGTTTTTCTAGCAAGAAAAACAACTGAGCCGGGGTCGGCAAAATTTTGAGTTTGACGAAACTCAAAATATTTGTGACCACACAGATCTTGCGTGCGAAGCACTCCAAATTTATGTTAAAATAAATCCAGACCCCAGTACACCACCGGAGGATCATTTTATGTGCGAACAAATAAAACTTTTGCCAAATGGACCAGAACCAACAGTGGTTATGGATGCCAAGCAGTTCCGAGAGTTTTCGGACAGGTTTCAGGTTGGTCTCAAACCAGTTTTAGATGAATTGCGTCTGAAGCGAATCAGAAGTATAGAAGACGCCATGCGACACTGGGTTGATTAAAGCTTGGTAAAAAGATGCCCCGCTTCGATTACTGTCGAAGCGGGGCTAAATTCTCGACTAAAAGCCTAAAATCTGCTAAATTGTGGAAGCGAGTTTTGCGCCTTTAGCTCAGTGGTAGAGCGTTACATTGACATTGTAAAGGCCGGAAGTTCGATCCTTCCAAGGCGCACTAAATATGTCTACTTTTATTTTAATTTTTCTGCTTCTCGTTTGTGTTTTAGTTTTACTGAGTACTTTGGCGTTTACGGTTTTGATGACGCACGATCAGATGATGGTCCGAGGGGCGCCGTTTGTACCGATACCAAAAGCGGTTTTGAAGGGGATATTGGAAACTTTTGATATTCACCCCGGCGATGTGGTTTACGATTTAGGTTGTGGCGATGGGCGAGTATTAAAAGCGCTCGCCAAGCAGTGCCCAGAAGCGCGCTTTGTCGGTGTGGACAAAGGCTTCATACCGTATTTTTTCGCCAGTTTAAATACTCGCAAGCTAAAAAAACTTAACTATCAAGAGAGGGGATTTTTTCCAGACAGATTTATCGGACGCAACATATGTCTTTGTCTATCTTTTCCCTGGACTAATGGATTTACTGTTGCCAAAGTTTGAACGAGAATTGAAACCTGGCACAGTAGTGATATCGGCGGACTTTCAATTTGCTAACAAAAAGCCAGACAGCACAGTCAGTTTAAATCGGCCGATCAATGTGCTGGGACGGGAACTAATTGTTTATAAATTTTAGTTTTTAATATGAAATACGAAATTATTTATCCCACAGAAGAAGATATAAATAAGATGGACAGGATAGCTGTACGTTTGTTTGGAGAAGCCGATACAAATATGGCAGAGCCAAATATAGAAAATGCCAGGAAGCTAATTTCTTTGGAAAAAAATAACTCGATTTGTTTTAAAGATGGTGATGACCCTATTGCGTGGTCAGCGGTTTTACCTACTTCCAAAAAAGATATGGTTGATTTTTTAGACAGAAAACTTAGTGAACGAGATTTATTTGAAAAATCAATCGCTAGTCCATCATTTGAAGCCCTTTATCTTTTTGTGGTTGTGGTGATGCCAGATTATCGAAAACAAGGATTAGGTATTTCATTAATAAAACACCAAATAAAATATTTTCAAGATAAATATAATATCAAAGATTTTTATGCTTGGGCGTTTAGTCCTGAAGGTGAAAAGTTGATCTTGTCTCTACAAAAAGATCTTTCGATGGATATCTCATATATTAGAAAGGTTTAATTCAGCCAGCAAAAATCGCCCTTAAGGGGCGATTTTTTGGTGACATATATTATTACTGTAAATGTAGAAAATTATAAATATCTTCTACAGCTTTTACTCCATCTCCAGTGGCGATATTGTTTTGGTGATAAAGTGAGTCCGTACAGTCACCAGCGGCCCAGATGCCGACGGTTTTGGTCTGTTGATTTTTCGGATCAGTCACAACTGAACCAAACTTATTTAATTCAACCAAATCTTTAATCATAGTAGTGTTAGGGGTATGTCCGATTTCCACAAATATTCCAGCGGTAGGTAGTTCGGTGATTTCACCAGAGTTTTTATCTTTATAGACTATAGCTTCGACAAATTGAGAACCTTTTACTTCCATTACTTCTATATTGATCAGAGCTTTGAATTTTGGATTAGTATTTAATTTATCAATAGTAATTTGGTCGGCTCTAAACTCAGCAGAGCGGTGAAGCATGGTCACACTTTTACAATAAGCTAGTAGTTGTCCAGCAGTTTCAAAACCAGCATTACCACCACCTATCACTACTACATCTTTGTCGGCAAAAAGTGGTCCGTCACAAGAAGCGCAATAAGTCAGGCCTTTTTGGTCAAATTCGACTGCGCCTGGGACTTCCAGTTTTCGTCTACTTGAACCAGTGGTGATCAGGATAGTTTTTGATTGGAAAGAATCGCCCTTGGCGGTAGTAATGGTAAAATCTCCTTTTTCACCAGAAACACTCGAAACCTTAGCTCCTTCTTTGACTTCCAGAGAATCACCAACATAACTAAGTAAATGTTCTTTCATTTTTTTAGCCAAATCGTCGCCGGATATTTTTTGGTCACCAATCCAGTTGTATATTTCTGGAGAGACTATGGATTGCCCACCAAATTCGGAAGTTAAGAATAAAGTATTTAGTTTTTTTCGAGCGGCATAAACTCCCGCTCCGGCGCCGGCTGGGCCACCGCCGATTATTGTTAAATCATATATCATAATGGGATTATTATATCACAACATTCAAATCATCAAAAAATCGCCCTTCAAGGGCGATTTTTTGATGATTATTTTTTCCCTCGTCTGAGGAAAGCGGGAATAGATGACCAGTCGTCATCGCCATCAGCATCATCGAGATCTTCTTTTTTTGTCACAAAACCATCATTTCTTTCAATCCTATCTGGCTTGACTGTATCAAAAGCATTGCGAACTGGAGGGCGAGAGCTTTCTTTTACTTCAGGTTCCTTTACTTCAGATTTAGTAGCTTCAGGAGTTTCTTCTTTGTTATTAAAATTGAAAATACCACCATCAGTTTTTTTCTGACGAGTCATATCATTTGGGAAACCACAAGCAATTACGGTCACTTTTACCTCACCTTTTTTAAGTTTATCATCGTTGATAGTACCAAAGATTACTCGAGCGTCAGAATCAACAGATTCGGTTATGACTTTAGCGGCTTCTTGAATTTCAAACATGGTTAGGTCAGTGCCTCCAGCTATAGTAAACAAGACTCCTTTAGCGCCAGCAATAGATAGGTCAAGAAGGGGAGAATTGATAGCGGCTTTAGCGGCTTCAATAGCTCGATTGTCACCAGAAGCAGCTCCAATTCCCATTAATGCAGAGCCGGCGTTTTGCATAACGGAACGTATGTCGGCAAAGTCGACATTTATTTCTCCTGGCATAGTGATGACATTGGAAATACCTTCGACTGCTTGGCGAAGTATTTCGTCACACATAGAAAAAGCAGATGAAGCTGTAGTGTCTTTAGTGATAATATTCATGAGGCGATCGTTTGGAATAGCGATAATAGCGTCTACTTCTTTGCGAAGTTCTTCCATACCACGGTCAGCTAGGACCATACGATTTTTTCCTTCAAAGAAAAATGGGCGAGTGACCACGGCCACAGTTAAAGCTCCTTGATCTTTGGCTACTTTCGCCACTACTGGAGCTGCTCCAGTACCGGTTCCGCCTCCCATCCCAGATGAGACAAAGACCATATCGGAACCTTTAATAACATTTTGAATATCTTCTAGACTTTCTTCAGCGGCTTTGCGACCGATTTCTGGATCCATACCTGTTCCGAGTCCGCGGGTAAGATTTTTTCCAATGTGTACTTTTTTAGAAGCAAGAGAGTGGTGAAGGTGCTGAGAGTCAGTATTCATAGCAATAAACTCCACCCCGCGTACTTTTGAGGCTACCATGTGATTGACAGCATTGGTTCCAGATCCGCCGACTCCGACGACTTTTATTCTAGCAAATGCTTCTATTTCAGGCTGTATTTTAGGCATAATAATAAGTGAAAGTCATTTAGTTGATGGGTCTATGTTATCAGAAAGGACGAAAAAAGCAAACCTACTTAAACAGGAAGAGTTTGTCTAAAATCTAATTTATGGTAAGAGTTCTTTCAACCACTTAAAAAAGTTATTCTTGGTATTTTTGAAGATTCGTTGACCAGTAGACTCCTCGGCTTCCATGTCAGAACCAAACAAACACAAACCATAGGCCACAGACCAAGATATATCTTTTATTTGGTTGTGAGAACTACTTAAAATAGCTGAGGAAGCTACTTTGGCTGGGAGTTTGAAATAATTTTTAGCTAGTTGTTCTATGTGTCCAATACCAGATCCACCACCAGTGATGATAATCCCGGCTGGCAAAAGACCATTTCGTCCTATTTTTTTTAAATGAGTTTCTATAAATTCAAAAACATCAGATAAACGAGCGTCTATTATCTGATCTAGTTTTTTACGGGAAGTAGTTGGTTCTGATTCTCCTTTTTTTATTCTTTCAGCATCTTCAAGTGGGATTTGAAAACCTAAAGCGATGTCATTGGTTATATCTGTCGATCCGACGGGAAAGATTTGGAGTGAAATAGGTATCCCGTCTTCAAAAATAACAATACTAGTAGTTTGAGAGCCTATATTAGCTAAAACACAGCCAGCATTTTTTTGAATCTTAGTTAGAGTAGAAAAACTAGCTGCTAGTGGGGAAGCGATGACGTCATCGACTCGGACTCCAGCACTTTCAATAGCAGAGATGAGGTCATTGAGATGCTGAGTAGAAGAGACCACAAACAAAGTTCTAACTTCCAGTTTGGATCCATGCATACCTTCTGGTCGGCCTAGTATTTTTTTACCATCTAGTTTGTAAGCTAATGGAATGCGGTGAATGACCGAACGATTGTTCAAATCATTGCCAAAAATTTGCTCACTAGCTTCAGCTACACGATTTAAATCCAATTCTCCTATTTCATTGTTTGCTCTAGAGACAATAATACTGCCATCGGCTATTTTTGATTCTATAGTCACTCCGCCTACTGCTAGTAAGACAGTTTTAATTTTCACTCCAGATACTCGCTCAGCTTCTATCAGAGCTTCTCTAATACTATGACGAGCTTCTTCTGATTGGATGATATAACCTCGCCTGAGTCCGCGAGAGGCTTTTCTAACCAAAGCTAAAACTTCCGGAATAGAATTCCCTTTTTTATATTCACAGACGACGACGCGAATTTGCGACGTCCCTATGTCTAGTCCGACGGTGATTTGTCTTCTCATTTAAAAAAGTGTTTATTAGCTTAGTTTCTGCTCTATCCATTCTACTACTATGATCCATTCCTTTCAAATGGAGGACTCCGTGGATAAACAAATATCCGAGATGAAAACGGAAGGTGCTATCAAATTTTTTTAATTCGGATTGGGTTTTCGCAAGGTCAATAAATATTTCTCCAGATTTTTTTTCATAAGGAAAAGATAAAACATTGGTCGATTTATCTTTACCACGATAAGTTTTATTTAGAGTTCTGGATTTTTTATTACCAATAAAAACTAGGCTCAGATCGTAGTTTTTACCTAAGACAGCATCTGCAATATCGGAAAAAGGAAGCGCTGGGAGGCGCTTCCTTGTTGTATTACTTATAGTAACCACTTTTTATTTTACCTAATTTTTTTAGTCTCTCAGTGTTAGCTCTTTTAGTTATTTTCTTTAGAGCTTCTTTTTTCTTTTTGTATTCAGATAGAGGGCGGGAGTTATAACGACCAGCTCGGACAAGTCTAATAGTCCCAACGCCTTGGACTTTTTTAGTAAAACGACGCAACAAACTAGTATTGTTTTCGTTGTTATTTTTAGTTACTTCGCTTGAAATCATAAGGGGGAGTATAACAATACTTAGACAAAAAGTCAAAATATTTGTTTTTAAGGCTTAGAATTTTGACTTTTTTAAGTATTCAGCTAGCTTAGCAATAGGGACAATGTCTTGAGATCTGTTGTCCATATTGCGGACAATAACAGTGTTATCGATAGCTTCTTTTTGACCTAAAATAATAGTGTAAGGCACACCTACTTTTTCAGCGATGGCTAGTTGGACGGATAAAGAGTCTTTGGACATAGAGTGAGCCACTGGGATACGAGCTTTTCGTAAAACCTCGGTCACTTCAAAACTTTTTAATTTGGCGTCAAAAGATAATTGAATAAAAAATATTTTTGGTTTCTTGACGATTCGTGGTGCAAATTTGACGTAATCTGGTAAAGCAATAATTCTATCTACACCCAAAGCAGCGCCAGTCGCTGGGATATCTTTTTTACCGGATAAAACTTTTGCTAAGTAATCATAGCGTCCACCTCCTCCAAGAGCTAGAGGTTTTTGTGAAGGACCCTCTTTTTCGGAATCTAGTTCTATGTCGTTTGTAAATATTTCAAAAACAGTTTTGGTGTAATAATCGAGTCCGCGGACTAGGGTATTGTCTATTTCGTATTCGATTTTCATCATATCCAAATACTCCAGCACTTCCTTGAAGTGAGCTTTACATTCAGAACAAAGAAAACTTATAGATTGAGGTGCTTCTTCTTTTATTTTATCGCAATTTGGATTTTTACAGTCGAGTAATCGGAGAGGGTTGTCTTTTAGGCGTTCGCGACAATCTGAACAAATATCTTTAGCGTGTTTTTTGTAGTAGGTTATGAGTTCTTGGCGATAAGTGGACCTGCAATCGGCGTCACCAATGCTGTTTATTTTGACACCGATATTTTTAATACCAGCTTCTTCCAAAATAACAGTCATTACTTTTATAATAGTGGCATCGGCGATACTTTTTTTGGTACCGAGGATTTCCAATCCAAATTGACGAAACTCTCGATAACGACCACGTTGAGGGTTTTCGTGACGAAAATAAGGACCATAATAATAGAGCATTACCGGTTGGGATTCGGATTGCATACCAGTCTCTATATAAGCTCTCATAATAGCAGCAGTGCCTTCCGGTCTAAGAGCTAGCTTGTCACCACCTTTAGTTTTTAAGGAATACATTTCTTTGTCGACAATATCTGTACTGTCACCTACACCACGAGTAAATAAATCTTCTCGCTCTAAAATAGGAGTTTCTATTGGTCTGAAACCATAATAGAGAGCAATTTCAGATGCTTTTTCGGCAAAGCCTTGGTATAGAAAAACTTCATCCCCAACTAAATCACGAGTTCCTTTGACTACTTGGAGTATTTTATCAGACCCTGATGATCTTTTTGATTTTTTTGGAGTAGTTTTTTTCTTGTTGGCTTTTGATTGGGGCATGATGAAATTTATTTAATTAATTAGTTCGAATTGGTAATACTGCCTGGTAAATATCCAACACTCGTAAATGGGAATAGTCGAAGTATAGCTCGACCTCTTATAAACTTTTCATCAACCGGTCCCCACGAACGAGAATCGGAACTCCAATCGCGATTATCTCCCATAACAAAATATTCTCTATCATTTAACTGGACTGTTTTGTAGACAGAACCCAAACCATTGGTAACAGAAGCATAATTTTCTTCTAGTACTTTACTGGTACTGTTTGGTTTGGTAATTGTTACTTTTTGTCCGTCAATCCGAATGGTTTCTCCAGGGAGACCAATGATTCGTTTGATAAAATATTTGGACGGATTTTTAGGGTATTTAAAAACCACTACTTCACCACGCTCTGGCTCACGTAAATAATAAGATAATTCATCTACGATGAGATATTGGTTGTCGTCGAAAGTAGGATACATAGACAAACCGGAAACAATAAATGGTTGGGCGACAAACATTCGTATTGGTACGACGATAATGATGATTGTGAGAACAAAGCGTACGATTTCTATAATTGAACTTCGTATCTCAGACCAAGATGAAGTGGGTGTAGGAATAATAGTTTCTGGATCCATAAAAAAATTAGAATTATTAAAAATTAGGACAAAAGTAGCACTATTGTACGGGAAAAAATGCTTTGACGCAAGTCATTATTTTATTGTATAATCAACAGATGATCATAATTGGTTTGGGTAATCCAAAAAATAAGTATAAAAATAGTCGTCACAATGTGGGCGAAGCGATTTTGACTCACTTGGTGGCCCGACCACCAAGTGGTTTTGAAGTGGGAGAGTGGAATTTTGATAAAAAAGCTGATGCGGAGGCGGCCGTTTTTGCCTATGAGGGCAAAGACGGCCGTCTCGTCCTCCCACAAACTTTTATGAATCTTTCTGGAAAATCTGTAGCAAATTTTATATACAATCCAACCGAAGCTAGTGACAAATTGGTAGTAATTTATGATGATTTAGCCTTGCCAGTGGGGACATTTAAAATATCTTTTGATAGGGGATCAGGTGGACATAATGGTATTGAATCTATAACCTCTGTTTTAAAAACAAAAGCTTTCACTCGAGTGCGAGTGGGGATAGCTCCGGTAGGATTTTTAGGAAAAATAAGAAAAATGTTTGGTACTGACAAAGGTGCGAGTTTTGTTTTAGGCAAATTTAGTCCGAGCGAACGTGAAGAGTTAGAAAAAATTGAACCAAAAATAATCGAAGCGATTTTGACTATAATAAAAGAGGGGAGAGAAGTGGCGATGAATAAATATAATTAAAACCTCTTTTTTATAAAAAATCGGTACGGATAAAATCGCTCACCAAAATTAAAAGTTGAAAATAAAAAAACCCCGCTACGGTTTGGACGTAAACGAGGCTTGAGGTTTTTGGAGATTTTTTCCACCGATGGATGAAATTTTTTAGCGGTACCACGTATTTGTGGTGTTGCCTTTTATCATCGGGGCGGACTACTCCTGTGGACCTGATCCGAGTCTCCTAATTATTTTAGGAAACTCGGAAACCACATAATGTCTTTTTATTGCCAGGGGCGGTTCAAACTAGAGAGACGCGGTTGTTAAAAACATAACAGGGGGTCTCCTTTATTTTTTCACGGTTTGAGGTTTTGGCCATGCTACCTCACATTGAGGTTGGCCCAGCGCGCCGAATCAGAAAAAATTTTTGCTCTTAAAGTGGGTGCTCACTAGGAGCTCCCTGAAAAAGGCTGTGGACAGGAATTCATTGGTAAAGATCTCCATATTTTGAGCTTGTTTGAGTCGTAAACCAACATAGGTTTTAACTCTCACTTACTCGACGAACAGACCATAATGCTAGCACATATACTAAGGTAAGTCAAGCTATTTGTGGACAAGGGGAGGGGAGGCACCAAAAAATGGCTCTACTGAGCCATTTTTTGGTGCCTTAAGAATTTTCTTTTAAGTAAATTTATTTACTTAATGATAGTGTCATTTTTTGTTCTTTTGGTTCAAAAACATTTATAACAAAGTTATAAGTTTTGCCCAATTCGAGTTGTTTTTTTAGATCATCTTCACTAGCAAATTCAGAAATATGAACCAATCCAGCTACGCCTTCTTCGATAGATACTAAAGCGCCATGTTTGTTGTGCTTTATAGCTACACCAGACACAGTTTCGCCTTTTTTATATTTCTTTTCTGCTTCTGACCATGGATTTGGTTTCAAAGCTTTTATAGAAAGTGATATTTTACCATCTTTGATTTCGATGATCTTAGCTTTCACTTTATCACCAACTTTAAACAATGATTTTGGATTTTCTACTAAAGCCCAATCGATTTCTGATATGTGGACCAAACCTTCCAAACCTTCTTCTAGTTTCAAAAAGATACCAAAGTCGACAGCTCCAGTCACTTCACCTTCGACAACATCACTAAGTTCGTATTTAGATACGATTTCTTTGCGAGAATCATCACCAGTATTTTTTTCTGAAAAGATAAGTTTCCCTTCCGTTGGATCAGCACCTATCATAGTGACGTCGATAGTAGTACCAACAAATTTATTCAATTCTTCAATAATTCTATCTTTATCACCGTCCTGGACTCGAGGATAATTTTCAGCTTTTAGTTGAGAAGCTGGTAAAAATCCATCAATTCCCTGCCAGTTTATAATCAAACCGCCTTTGTTTGCTTCTTTGATTGGTAGAGCAAAAACAGTTTTATTTTTAATAGCTTGTTCAGCTTCGCTCCAAAGCAAAGCTTGTCTAGCTTCCTTAAGAGATAGTTCTATATAACCATTTTCACCATCGACTTCTACTACTTTAGCGGTCACAGAATCACCAATATTTATTTTTTTGATAACATCACGAGCATTTAAATATTCGCGACCAAAAATAAGACCAGTTCCAAATGGCGGTAAGTCTACATATAGAGAAAGTTTTCCTTTGGCCAGCACCACGCCGTCGATCAGAGAGCCTACTTCTGGTGGATTTGGTGAATTTTTGACAATCTCTTCCATCGGACCCTTGTTCACAACACTTTCTTCGCCCACTTCTAATTCTTCTTGATTATTTATAGTTGTATTTTCAGACATAAAAAAATAACCTTAGCCCTGAATTTGTGGATTAACAAACTTCAGAACCCAGACCGACCCAACTTAAAAATCGAGCCCTGTCTGGACTAATAAAAACGAACTAGTCAATAGTATGTTAATTCTTGGAAAAAAGCAATCAAACTGGTATACTTGGTCGCATGGTTATTACATATTATGGACAAGCTTTCACAAGACTGCAATTTGGCGACATGGTCGTAGCAGTCAATCCTATAAGTCGAGATTTCGATGCTAAGGCGCCAAAATTTGGGGCTGATATTGCTCTTATTTCTCAAAATCACAAGATTTTCAATGGTAAAGATAATGTTTCTTTTGGTAGCAAAGAAGCTTTTATTATTGACGGTCCTGGAGAGTATGAGCTATCAGGTGTGTTTATAAAAGGCTTTTCTTCAGTAGGTCCTCATGGGCGAGTCAATACTATATATGAAGTAGAATTAGAAGGAATGCACATTGTTCACTTAGGAGGCTTGGCTGATGAAAAAATATTACCAGATGTTTTAGAAGAAATATCTGGAGCTGATATTGTTTTTGCTCCACTAGGAGACGGTGATTCTTTAGACTATAAAAATATGGCTAAATTGGTTAAATCTATTGAAGCCAAGATAGTAGTGCCGATTTTATTTGATAAAGACTCCCTCACCTCTTTTATTAAAGAAATGGGATCAGATAAAGTAGAGCCGACAGACAAACTTTCTCTCAAACGAAAAGACCTTGATGGTAAATCTGGGGATGTGATGGTTTTGATAGAAGCAAAATAATTTTTTACATAAAATGGATAGCTTTCTAAATTATTTGGACAAAATACGACAAAAACCAGAAGCTGATCGAAAACGAATAGCTATCTTTTTGACTTTCTCAGTTACTTTTTTAGTGGTAGGGTTGTGGGTAGTAAATATAATTTATTTTTTACCAAACCCACTTGTTGTCCAACCGGCGGGGGAAGTACCCTCTAATCAAGAGGCGACCGAATCGCCAATCGGCTTTATTCAGTCTCAAACAAACAGGATAAGCGATGGTTTTCAAGTGGTGGTAGACAAAGTGTCCGGACTGGTGAAGTAATGATATAATAAAAAAACTTTAAATTTATGGCTAAAAAAGAACAACCAAAAGATGCATCAGTAGAAGAAGTGCCAGTTGGAGGACGAATTTCACCGATGAATATTGTGACTGAGATGAGGGATTCATATCTCGACTATTCTATGTCGGTGATTGTTTCGCGGGCACTGCCAGATGTTCGGGATGGTCTAAAGCCTGTTCACCGACGTATTTTATATTCTATGCATGAACTTGGCTTGACTTCGTCGGCCAAATTTCGTAAATCAGCTACAGTAGTGGGAGACGTACTGGGTAAATATCACCCCCATGGTGACTCAGCTTGTTATGACGCTATGACTCGTATGGCTCAAGATTTTTCTATGCGCTATCCCCTAGTTTTTGGACAAGGAAACTTCGGTTCTATTGATGGAGATTCGCCAGCGGCAATGCGATACACCGAAGCTAAAATGTCTAAAATAGCCGGAGAGCTTTTACGTGATATAGAAAAAGAAACTGTTGATTATATTCCAAACTATGACGGATCTAGAAAAGAGCCGGTGGTTATGCCGTCGGTTTTACCAAATTTACTTTTAAATGGAACCCTAGGTATTGCAGTAGGTATGGCGACCAAAATACCACCTCATAATATTGGAGAGCTTTTGGACGCTCTTATTTATATGGCTGACAACAAAGAGGTGAGTACAGATGATTTACTTCAGTTTGTAAAAGGGCCAGATTTTCCTTTAGGTGGAATGATTTTTAATGCTAGTGATATTCGTCATGCTTACCAAACTGGCCGAGGAGGAGTGTTATGTCGAGGAGAAGCTGAAATTGTGGAGCAAAAAGCGGGGACTAATCAAATCATCATTACCTCCATCCCCTATCAAGTAAACAAATCTGACTTGATAGTAAAGATTGCCGACTTAGTTCGAGATAAAAAAGTAGAAGGTATCAGAGATATTCGTGACGAATCGACCCGAGATATTCGGGTGGTTATCGACCTAAAAGCCGGCGCTTATGCCCAAAAAGTTTTAAATACTCTATACAAGCATTCTGATTTGGAGCAGACTTTCCATTTCAATATGTTGGCGCTTGTGGAAGGAATACCAAAACTTTTATCACTGAAAGCTATTTTGGAAGAATTTTTCAGTCACCGAAAAGTGGTGGTCACTCGTCGGACAGAATATGATTTACGCAAAGCAGAAGAGAGAGCACATATTTTAGAAGGTTTGAAAATTGCTCTTGATCATATCGACGAAGTCATAAAACTGATTCGAAAATCTAAAGATACCTCAGAGGCTCATGCGAATTTGATGAAGCAGTTCAAGCTGTCAGATTTGCAAGCGACAGCTATCCTTGAAATGCGTTTGCAAAAACTAGCTGGTTTAGAAAGACAAAAAGTAGAGGACGAGCTCAAAGAAAAATTAGCTTTTATTGCGGAAATGAAAGGGATTTTGGCTGATCCGAAAAAATTGGTTAAAATCGTCCGGACAGAATGGGTGGAACTTCGAGAAAAATATGGTGACGATCGTCGGACTAAAGTGATAGGTGGTGGAGCTAAAGAAATAAATGTTGAGGATATGATTCCGGAAAAAGAAAATGTCCTGGTCCTCACTTCAGGTGGTTATATCAAGAGGACTGACCCAACCGAATACAAATCCCAAAGACGAGGTGGTGTCGGAGTAATAGACCTCAATGTTAAAGAAGAAGATTTTGTTACTAAGCTTTTAACTGCTAATACTCATAGTGACCTTCTCTTCTTTACTGATGCTGGAAAAGCTTATCAACTTAAAATGTATGAAATACCAGAAGGTAAGCGTGCTACTCGAGGTAAATCCATAATGAACTTTATTTCTCTGTCTGACAAAGAAAAAGTGACCTCAATACTAGCCTTTCCAAAATCACTAAAAGAAACAAAATTATCTCTCATGATGGTTACCAAACAAGGTGTAGCCAAGAGGGTATCTGCCGAGAGCTTTAAAGATGTTCGTCGAAGTGGAATTATTGCTATCAAACTAGCTGGGGACGATGAACTTTTGTCTGTTTGTCCGGTAGAGAAGGGAGATTCTGTCATTTTGGCAACCAAACAAGGACAGGCGATAAGGTTTGCTGAGTCAGATATTCGCGAGATGGGACGGGGAGCCGCTGGAGTGCGGGCGATGAAACTTTCCAAAGGCGATTTGATTGTGGGTGCCGATACAGTCAAAAAAGATGCTAAAGATGCAGAAATGCTAGTAATGGGACGCAATGGTTTTGGTAAGAAGACTCCCCTAGCTGATTATAAAATTCAGAAAAGAGGTGGATCAGGTATCAAGACCATCAAACTGACTAGTAAAACCGGAGACCTTATCTCAAGTAAAGTTTTAGCTGGTGAAGAGGAAGAATTGGTGGCTATCTCTAAGCTCGGTCAAATTATTCGAACCAAACTTGATGAGATTCCGAGTCTAGGTAGACAAACTCAAGGGGTGCGAATAATGAAACTCCGATCAGACGATAGTCTAGCTTCACTGACTTGTTTGTAAAATGAAATAGAAATCCCCCGCTAAAACTTTAGTTTTAGCGGGGGATTTCTTTGTTTCTAAAACAAATTCATTATATAATAAAAAGACAATGCCTTTTACTAATCCGACGAAAATAATTTCTGACTTACACCTAGAAGAAAATAGCGTGGTCGCTGATTTTGGTTGTGGTGATGGCGGACTAACTTTACCTTTAGCTACGCATCTTGTTGGTGGGAAAGTCTATGCGATAGATGTCCAAAAAGAATTACTCGACAGGACTGCCAAATCTGCACAAGACAAAGGTCTTAGTAATATCAAATTTATCTGGGGAGATATCGAGGAGCGAGGTGGTAGTAAAATAGCCGACAGTAGTGTAGACACTGTTATTTTATCCAATGTTTTGTTTCAAAGCTCCGCCAAGTATTCTATTTTACTTGAGGCTAAGCGAGTCTTGCGAACTGGTGGTAAGTTGGTCGTCATAGATTGGTTAGATTCATTTGGCGGTTTAGGGCCACAAGCTGGCGACGTGGTCTCACCAGATGCGGTTCGTGAGATAGCTACCCAAGCCGGTTTGGTCGAAGTGGATTACTCTAACACTAGTGACCATCATTATGTTATAATTTTTGTAAATAGGTAAAATGAATGACAAAAGTAGTATATTTCAAATGATTTTAATAGGAGTTTTTATTGTTGGCGCTTTAATTGCAGTTCTTTTATTTTCTGGAATTATACCAGGTTTTAACAAATCAAATTCTACTTTTGCTGGCAATGTGGTGATTTGGGGATCTATACCTCAAAATCAAGTATCTACTTTTATCAACGAGTTCAAAAATACAAATAAGGATAAATATTCCATATCTTATATTTATAAAAATCCCGCTACTTTAGCTGAAGACCTTGTGGGCACTTTAGCTCGTGGATCTGGTCCAGATCTGGTATTTATTTCTGATTCTGATATTTATCCTTTGCGTGATTTTATTGAACCTATTAGTTATTCCAGATTGCCTATTCGAGATTTTAGAAATGTGTTTATAGAAGGATCAGAAATATTTACCAACAATCAAGGAGTTATAGCTCTACCTTTGTCTGTCGACCCCTTAGTTCTTTATTACAACAGAGACTCTTATACGAAAAAATCTATTCTACAAGCCCCTCAAACTTGGTCAGAATATATACTAAATCATCAAAAATTAACTACAGTAGATAATAATTCATTTATAAGTAGTAGTGGAACAGCTTTTGGTGAATTTTCCAATGTTCCAAACGCCAAAGAAATACTTATTGCCCTCATTATGCAAGTAGGGGGTAGCTTCACTACTCTTTCCACAGAGGGTATTTATAAATCTGGATTAAATGGCTCTTCAAATCATTCTTCCATTCTTTCGGCTATAGATTTTTTCACTCATTTTTCTATGTCGGGCAAGGCAGAATATTCGTGGAATAAATCTCTACCAAATGCCAAGTCTGCGTTTTCTTCTGGTTTTTTGGCAAATTATTTTGGTTTTGCTAGTGAATTAAAAGATTTACAAACTAGGAATCCAAATCTAAATCTGGATGTTACAAACTTACCTCAAGTGAGTTTGACCACTCGCCCTCTAACTTATGGTCATTTTACAGGGATAGCTATTTTAAGATCTTCTAGAAATAAAAACACTGCCATAAGTGTGGCTTTTGATTTGGCCAACAAAACCAATGCCGCCAAAATATCTGAATTATCCAAGTTGCCTCCAGCTAGGCGTGATCTACTTGTCTTGGAGACATCGGACCCATTTTTAGATACCTTCTACCAATCTGCTATTTTTGCCAAGTCGTGGGTTGATCCAAATCCAAATCTGTCAAAAATAGTCTTTTCCAATTTGATAAATGTAGTAGTGACTCGAACTATGAGTACAGAGCAAGCTTTTATTCGTATGATTAGTGAATTTGGTTCTTTGTTTTAAAAAATCATGAATATTTTAAAATTTGTTAGAAAAATTAGTCCTCACTTACTTACACTTAGTTTATTGGCAGTTCCTTTTTTGGTTCATGGAGCAGATCCAGATCCTCAAGGGTTTATTATTTGTGGGAACCCAGACCAAACTCCTTGTGAGTTTAAGGATTTTTTCCCTTTAGCGAATCTTATTATAGATCGCCTTATTTTTATGATTGCCATACCTTTAGCCACTTTGGCTATTATGATAGGAGGTATTATGTATGCTATGTATCCAATCAATCCTGGCAAAAAAGCCCAAGCATGGTCTATAATAAAAGCAGCTTTGATAGGTATCGTAATAGCGCTAGTATCCTATGCTTTAGTCAAAGCCGTCATCTCTTTAATGACAAATTCTAGCGTCTTAGATCTTAATAGTTTATTTTAATTTATGAAATATTTAACAAATTTTAAAAAACATTTTAGTAAGTTGTATTCGTTGATTTTTCTTTTTCTATTTTTACCAAAAATCACTTTTGGACAAGGCGGTGTAGACTTACAGGTGAAATTAGACAATCCTCTAAACGCCAATTCTTTTGAAGAATTAATAGCTTCTATTATGGATGTAATAATCCAGCTAGGTGTTCCTATATTGGCTATTTTGATAATGTATTCTGGTTTTAAATTTGTAGAAGCCCAAGGCAATAAATCCAAATTAGAAGAAGCAAAAAAGAGTCTCTGGTATGTTATTATAGGGACAGCTATTGTTTTGGGAGCGGGGACAATATTATCTATTATTAGAACAACAACAGAAGCTTTGTAAAATATGAAAAAAATATCAATAATATTATCTATTGCGTTACTAAGTTTTGTGTTTTTATTTAATATTTCTTTTGCTTACGATGTAGACGGAGGGGGGGTTCCTATTCTAACTACTCCAAGTGAATATTGGGAATGTGTGAATAGTGGTGGAGGTTCTCTCTGTGATACTGGCTGGCAAGTATATAATGAGGGTGAAGCTTTACCGTTGCCTCCTAGTGAAGGTGGTGGCAGTAGTTGCAACCTGAGTGGAGTAGATTTTAAAGGAGCTGTCTCTTGTATTATATCCGACGTCATCAACCCTCTCATGCTTTTGATAGTAGGAGTAGCTGTGCTTATCTTTATGTACGGCGGTATAAAATACATTCAAGGGAGTACCAAACCAGAAGAAAGGGCACAAGCTAAGATGTTTATGATTTACGGCATACTAGGTATATTTATAATGGTGTCGTTCTGGGGGTTTGTAAATCTTCTAATGGCGGTTTTCTTTGGTGGAGCAGTCACCGCCCCACCTTATCCCAGTATCTCAGCTGTGGATGAAATAATTGCCACCATTCTGTAGGGTATAGTATAATCAGGATATGGTTCAATTATCAATTTGGGTCGGTTAGTTATTTATCAAGTTTAGTCTAATAATATAAGTTTATAAATTATGAAAAGTTTTATTACAAAAAGTTTAGTTTCTGCAGGTTCATTTGCTTTACCTTTTTTAGCTTTGGCACAATCTAGCGGTGTAGATGATTTAACATCATTTGATTCTTTGTTTGCGTTTGTTGCTTCTATTCTAAACAATTTGACAGTGTTAGTTGTTTCTATTGCTGTCCTAGCGTTTATTTATGGTTTGATCAAATATATTACTTCTGCTGGTAAAGACGAAGAAAGAAAAGCAGCTAAGAGCGTGATGATTTATGGTATAGTGATTGTCTTTGTGATGGTTTCTATTTGGGGTATAGTGGCCTCTCTTCAAAATATTACTGGATTAGAAAGTGGAACAGTTGTAACTCCTCCAACTATTACTACTTTACCAAACGCCCTTTAAAATTTTAGATGTTTGATCTAACTGCTCTGTCTATTGCGAGTATAAAATCGGAGATTCTGACTCCTGTGGTTTCTCTGCTTTTTGCGATAGCGATTCTGTATTTTGTTTATGGAGTCATAGACTTTATACGCAACGCAGGTACAGAGAAGAGGGCAGAAGGTGCCCAACACATCATGTACGGTATATTTGGGCTGTTTATTATGGTGGGTGTCTATGGACTGATGAATATTATTTGTCTGACTGTCCAGTGTAATTAGGTAAGCTTCAGATAATATTTGTAAAAAAAATAATCCCGCTCTCACTTTCGTGAGGGCGGGATTGTTGATTTGTGTTTAGTCTGGTTTTTATTTCCAGACCCAGATGACGACTTTACAGTTGACATCTGCTTTTAGTCTGAGCTCTCCGGTATTGCTATCGTTGAGTCCTGGGGTGACAGATTGGAAGTTGTTTTTCCAATACCATTGCATCCCGTCGGCAATCTTGCCGTAGATGGGGACGAGATGGTCTATCCTCCACGTCTCACCCTTGGTATTGCGTATCCAGGTGAGAGCTTTCGGATGGATTTCTCCAAGTGGTTTTGACCACTCTCCAGCAATGAGTTGTATTTCCTCATAGTAGAGGATGGTCGCTCCATTTGGAGGGGTGATCCATTTTGGTGGGGCAGGGGCGGTCAGTTCGGCGATAGTCTCTTTGATAGGGGCTATGGCCGCTGAAACTGTCGCCCTGGCTCCAGTGGGGGACGGCGAGCCACCAAAGGTGTACATGTAGATCATTACACCAATTACCCCTATCAGTCCCCATGTGGCCCAAGTGGACCACTTGGCGTTGTCATCTTTGCGATCTTTTTCCCTTTCTTTCTCATCTCGGCGTAATCGCACGATAATGAGTATGATAGAGAAAAATAGGACAGAAATGCTGATCAGGGGTTCTTTGACCACAAATTCCGTCAGGAAATCGGGCCAGAACCGAAGAATCAAAAGTCCGACAGCTCCTAATCCGACGAGGTTGACAGTGGAAATCCATAATCCTTTTTCATCGGGTTTGGGTTTACTCTTCTTTTCGTTGTCGTCGCCGTTTTTTTTGGGAAAAAGGAGAGACATCTTCGCTGTGATTGAATCTTTGTATTTTTCCATAAGACCTTTAATAGGCTTACTTAAAAATACCACAAAGACAAAGACAGCTAAGATAATCCACTCGATTGTCTCTATATTCATTGTCAATTACCTCCGTTTAGACCTTCGGCAAATTGCGCACCTATACTGGCTACACTTTTGCCGTCGGTTATTATTTTCGTTCCATTTCTGAGAGCTTCTTCGGTCACTTCAAATGATCTGAGTTTATCATAATCTTCTTTGTTTTCCTTTCGCACTTCTATTTCAGCTTTTTTAGCAGCTCCTTTACCTTCACCTTCTTTTTTTAGCCGATAACTTTCAGCGTCAGCCAGTTTGTTTCGAGCGTCTCTTTGACCGTTGGCCTTTAGAGATTCTGCTTGGCCTTCTGCTAAACTTTCAGCTACTTTTTGGATAGAGGTGTTTAGTTTGTGGCTCAAGCCAAATGGCTTGAGTTCTATTAATATGATTTCTACTCCCCAAGAGCTATCAGATACTTTTTGACGGACATTATTAGCAATTAGTTTTGCTAAGCCATCAATATTAGACAAAGCTCGTCCAAGTGTTCCAATACTGAGAACTGCCACAGTTTCTGCTGTAACCAAATCTTCAACCTGCTTCTTTCCTTCGGTGAATTTTTCTTTATCATCTTTACCACTAAAAGAAATAAGAAAGTCTCTTGGGTTTTTTACTCTCCAGCGAACAATAGGAGTCACTTTAGCGGTGATCCTTTGATGTAATGGGTCAATCTTTGATTGACTTTTATTTGGTGGCAGAAATGTAAACCCAATATCAGGATTCTTTTCGGACAACTTCTTTAATGGGTCGTCTTTGGGATTTGGATCATTATCGTTGAAAGTTACCCTTATAGGTAATTTCATTCCTTCTGGTAGTTGTTCTGGTACAGGAGCTTCTGAACCATCTTCCTTGGTGGCCGACCAAACATTTTCTGGTTCACCCGGCAATTCCTGTTGGAAAACATTCTTTGGCACTCGTTCCAGTTTACAAACTCCCCAAGGAATGAATACAGGACCTCCATCAAAAACATTTTCCAAAACCCATCCTAATACGGTCATAATCGCTTTATGCTTTGTTCCATCTACAATTTTTATACTGGCAACCAGGTAAACCAAGATGCCTATAAAGAAAGGTAGGGGGTGATAAAACAACAAGGCAATTCCTGCTACTAAAATAGTAGAAATCAGAGACCATACGTCTGGACGGATTTTAGAAATCTCTCTACCTTTTAACCAAGTTTTAATCTGGTCATAATATGGAATATTCATAACATTTCTCCTTTCGTGCTTTTCGCACGTTTTTGTTTTTTGTTGTCAAAAATCTATATGTGAGCAGGGGAGCGATAGGCTCCGCTGGTAACCTTTTTAAGGGTAAATTTCTTTACCTTTTCTATCTACCATTATATCACTTTTAAGCAGAAAAGTCAACTAGTCTGGTTTAAGCAAAAAACGGCCTGAAGCCGTCTTTTTTTTGTGGGCGAGGGGAGACTCGAACTCCCAATCCGTGAGGAACTAGTTCCTAAGACTAGCGCGTATACCAATTCCGCCACTCGCCCGATATTTTAAAATGCGATTTTGTGATCTGTGAGGGAATCGGTCACGAATATTTTACATGCCGTCGCTTGTAAAATTTCGCGACCCCACCTCGGCCACCTCGTCTACTGACGAGGGCTTCGCGGCCTCCGGTTTTCGATTCCCTCACAGGGCTTACCAAATTATAGTCGAAAAATTTAAACAAATTTTTCTTCTTAATTTGGTGCCCTGTGAGGGAATCGAACCCCCGACCATCTCCTTAAGAGGGAGTTGCTCTACCAGCTGAGCTAACAGGGCGCAATTACCTTTTGGGGCAATGGGTGTATTTTATAGGAAAAAGGGTAGGAATTCAACTATCTTGTAAAGAAAAAGCCGATCGCGAGAGCGACCGGCAGGTTAGCTACTGGGGATTTTTCCATTCTTCACCTTCGTTGCGCCAGGGATACTTATAAATAAATGGACAGTCTATAGCTTCTTTGATATCAAGCAATTCCCACACTAGTTTTACTTCTTCGAGTAGAGCTGGATCTTCAATCGTTTCTTCAAATTTGGGGTCAAATTTTTCTGCCGGATAATCACTTTTTGCGAATTGTTTATGCAGTGCTTCTGGTGCTGGTGGGTAATTGTCCCAGATGTAGTGGCCAAAGTGTCTAGAGAGAATGACCATACTTTTGGTTGCTTCGGCCAAGGCCTTATAAGTATTTTCTTTTGTATTGCTTTGGAAAGAATGGTCTTTTACCACTATTGTTTTAGAATATCCTTGTACACAGTAGTCATGGCTAAGCCAGTGGGCGAGCCAAAATTCATCACCACTAAAGTAGATTAGTACAGGGATCCTTTCTGTAATCCCAAGATCTAGTCCTTTGATCATAGAGATCCCCCTTTCTTTATTTTGAAGTTAAGTTTCTAAATCTGTTTTGATGATAACGGTTTGATGTAGAAAAGGCAAGGAGGGGGCGGGACTCTTTCCTTACAGGAACAGTATAGGTTTCCGACCGAAGCACCACACGAGACCAAGTGGTGCTCGGTAACGGAGAACCTTTTCGAGTCCCACACGCAAGCCAAGTAGTTGGCTTGCTCCCGGGCACAAAAACCACTTCGTTTATTTTTGTGCCCGGGGTGGGACTCGAACCCACAAGACTTGCGTCACACGATTTTAAGTCGTGCGTGTATACCATTCCACCACCCGGGCAGTTTAAATTTATTTAGGAGTGGGGGAATCGGTCAGGAATATTTTGTCGATCGTCGTTGACAAAATTTCATGACCCTGACTCACGTGTTTTGCCTGCTGGCAAAATATCGTTCCGTCTTTCGATTCTCCGCGCAAGCCAAGTAGTTGACTTGCTTCCACGCCCACCCCACCCTCGTACTCGAGGGTGGGGATTGAGGCGTGGGCGGGAATCGAACCCGCGTATAAAGCTTTTGCAGAGCCTTGCCTTACCACTTGGCTACCACGCCTTGTTTCTAAACTACCGTGTCTCCATGATAATCCGGAGACAACATAATGTCTATATTTGGTACATTTCCTATCTTTGTATTTTTTCGCAGATAATCACGAAGATCACTACGAAGACGCTTGGTGTCACGCAAAACTTCCTCCACTGCTTTCTCTGGTAGGACAGTGATAAAGACAATAGCTAGGGTATTATTTTTTTCTAAAGCACAACCAGTGACTGTGACCAAGGCGGTAGATGGTAGATTGCGTACTAAAAATTCTGCTGATTTTCGCATAATCACTTCTTCTAGTCTGAGGAGATGTTTGGCGTCGTCAATCATTTATTTAGCTGTTTTTTCTATCACTTCTATAATATCTCCTGACGCAATATTTATTTTTGATTCAATCATGGTACCAAATTGGTTTCCAATTTCTACTTTATCAGCTTTAGCTTTGTTTTGTTCTAGTTGGCTTATCTTTCCTCGGCCGATTTCGGTATCCCGTCGGATAATTTTAACTTCTTTGTTTCTAGCAAAAATACCTTCAGTTACTTGTCCGCCTACGACTTGCTTATCTTTTGTTTGACTAAAGACTTTTATAACTTTAGCTTTGCCAATGATTTCCTCGGTCATAACTTTTGGTCGACGAGCTACTACTTCGTCGGCTAACCATTCGGTGAGTTTGTAAATAATATCAAAGGTATGAATAGCTACTTCAAATCTTTCGGCTATATCACGGGCAGTCTTGTCGACTTTAGTTTGAAAACCAATCACTATTGGGTTGGTTGAACCAGCGACCACTTTTATATCGGTGTCAGTAATAGCCCCTATACCGGAGTTTACTATGCGAAGTCGTACTCTATCATCGGCTATTTTACTTATTTCTTTTTCGACAGCTTCCAAAGTACCTATAGTATCAGCTTTAATTACTATTGGTATTTCTACTAATTCTCCATTATCTGAAACCATTTGACCTTTATTGTCGGCGGTGTGTTTTTTACTATTGTCTAGTTCTTTTAAATAATTATCAGATTCTTTTTTATTTTTAAAAGAAATGATTGGTTCTCCTGCTGTTGGTACATCAGAAAAACCATACAAAAGAACAGGGGAGCTAAAATGGGCTTCTTTGATAGTGCGGCCAGCAAAGTCTTCCATTTTTTTTATTTTAGCAACGACTGGTCCGCATCCAACAAAATCTCCAGTAGTAAAAGTACCATCTTTTATGATAACAGTCGCAGTAATGCCTATTTTTGGATCGCGGTTAGTTTCGAGAATGATACCCTCCCCAGTTTTTTTAGGATCGCCAGATTTAGGATCGAGATCAGAGACTAGAATAATCATATCTAAAAGCTCGTTTATACCAGTACCAACTTTGGCTGAAATATTTACACTAGGTATCTGTCCACCATATGATTCAACAAAGACTTCATTTTCTGCTAATTCTTGTTTTATTTTTTCTGGGTTGGCATTTGGTCGGTCTATTTTATTTATAGCTACTAAAAAAGGTAAATTTGCGTCAAGAATAGATTTGAGAGCTTCTTTGGTTTGGGCTTTGACACCCTCTTCAGCTGAGACTATAAGGATAGCCAAGTCGGCTATTTGAGCTCCACGGTTTCTCATCGAAGAAAAAGATTCGTGACCAGGAGTATCTAGAAAAGTGATCAATTCTTTTTTACCATCCGTTTCGTGTTCTACTTCATAAGCGCTGATTTGTTGAGTAATACCACCAGCTTCACCTGCTACTATGTTGGTTTTGCGAATATAGTCGAGTAGAGTAGATTTGCCGTGATCAATATGACCAACAATCACCACTACTGGTGGTTTTTTCATTGGTGTTGAAGTTGTTTGTTTTTTTGCAGTCATAATTTTATTTATTAGAAGCTAGTTTAATAGCCTCTCTTTCTTCTTCGGTCAATTCGTATTCAGAAGTGTGATTGTCTATTGGTTTAGCGTAGACGGATACTTTGTCGCGAGAGTATAGACTAGAGATGACCACTCCTTTGCCAGTATCATCTAGAAAACAAGTAGCAAAACTTTGATTACCACCCTGATCTTTAAAAGGGTTAAAACGGACAGTATGGAAACGGCTTAAAGTTTTTTTTGTTTTAACTTCCAAATCTGTCAATCGAGCGATATGTGACTCACTTTTTTTAAACAGATCGTCCAAAGCTTGGCCAATATCGGCGATTAGATTTTCAAAACTAGCTATTTCTTTACCTCGGAAAACTCGTCGTAAACGTATTTCAAGGTAGACAATCCAAGCGAGTAAAATGCCCACCAAAGCGAGCAAACCAAATACCACTAGTTGTGAAGAAAGGTTTAACACAATGTGGGCAATAATACCTTATTTTAGCTCCTTTAGCAACGCTTGATTTTTTTACTTGTGACCGGAGATGATTAAAGGTAAAATACTCTCAATGAAATTATGGTCAAGAAAAGTTTATGCCGATACCGCCGCTTCTACTCCGCTTGATCCGCGGGTGCTTACGGTTTTGACACAAACAGCTAAAAATATTTTTGGTAATCCATCTAGTATTCATCGAGCTGGACTCGAAGCGGGGAAAATACTGGATACTAGTCGCGAAAAAATAGCTGGGATTTTAGGAGTGAGTCCAGAAGAAATAGTTTTTACAAGCGGGGGGACCGAAGCTAACAATTTGGCTATTCGTGGAGCTTTTGAAGCTTATTATAAAAAGACTGGCAAACCAGCTCATATTATAGTGTCAGCGATTGAGCATAAATCGGTTTTGGAAGCAGCTGAAAATTGCAAAATATTTGGCGGGAGAGTGACGGTCTTGCCAGTAGATCAAAATGGCCATACTAATTTAACCGAATTAAAAAATAGTTTTACCGAAGATACAGTTTTGGTATCTGTTGGTTATGTAAACAATGAGGTGGGGACAGTGGTGGACTTAAAACAAATCTCTAAAATAATTCGAGATTATCGTAAAAAACAAGGGACAGCTTTTCCTTATTTTCACACTGACGCTTGCCAAGCTCCAAGATTTTTTTCTCTAAAAGCTGAAAGTTTAGGAATAGATATGATGACTATAAATGGTTCAAAGATCTACGGACCAAAAGGTGTAGGTTGTTTGTATTTAAACAAAGATGTAAAAATAAATCCTATTCAAATGGGAGGTGGTCAGGAGTTTGGTCTGCGTAGTGGGACTCAAAATGTGGCAGGAATATCTGCTTTTTCCACCGCTTTGGAAATATGTGAGCAAGAAAGGGATGCTCAAGTAAAAAATGTTTCTACAATTCGAGATTATTTAGTAGAAGAAATAAAAAAACAAATAAGTGGAGCCATTTTTTACGGGTCAACAGAAAGTACTAATCGTGCTCCAAACAATATCAATGTCGGTTTTGATGGGGTGATGGCTGAAGATTTGGTGATAGGGTTAGATGTTTTGGGTATAGAAGCTTCTACCGGCAGCGCTTGTTCGTCAAAATCAAAACCTGAGTCTCATGTTTTGAAAGCTTTAGGGTTTACTAGCCCTTTTTCTTCTATTCGCCTAAGTCTTGGTAAAGATACAAACAAAAAAGAAGCCAATATTATTATTGAGGCTTTAAAAAAAGAGACCACTCGTCTAAGACGAAAGTAAATTTTTAATTTTATAATTCTTAATTTTAAAATAAAGGGACTCAAATTTTGTAATTTTTAAAAATTCAGACATTAAAAATTCTTTAAAAATTAAAAAATTAAACATTAAAAATTATTAAGATTTATGATATACTAACAATCAGGATTATAAATTTTAATCTTAATAAAATCCATGCACACCCTACCCAGTTTGCCATACGCTTATGACGCTCTTGAACCATATATAGACGAAGAGACAATGCGGATACACCACACCAAACATCATCAAGCTTATATTGATAAATTAAATTTGGCTTTGGAAAAACATCCAGACTTAGCAGACAAATCAGTGACTGATTTACTAACAGATTTTTCTTCGCTACCAGAAGACATAAAAACTGCCGTCAAAAATCACGGCGGGGGACATGCGAATCACTCACTATGGTGGGAAATTTTATCTGTACCAAAACGTGATGGAAATTTGCCAACCGGTGAAATACTCGAAGCTATCAATTCTTCTTTTGGTTCTTTTGATCAATTTAAACAAGATTTTACTGCTAAAGTGCTGGCTGTCTTTGGTTCCGGCTGGGCTTGGGTGATAAAAAATGGTGATAAACTAGAAATAGTTTCAATGCCAAATCAAGATTCTCCACTCATGTCAGGTCAAACACCCATCTTCGGTCTCGATGTTTGGGAACACGCCTACTATCTCAAATACCAAAACCGCCGTGCTGAATATGTAGAAGCTTTTTTCTCGCTCATTAATTGGGATCAGGTTGAGATTAATCTTAAAAAATAGTTGTTTTTTATTGATTATCAAGATAATATAAAGCTATGGAAGATCTAAATAAACATCAACTTATTTTGTTGTCATTGCTCGTCAGTTTTATTACCTCTATTGCTACCGGTATTGTGACAGTGACTTTACTAGATCAAGCGCCTCAAGGGGTGACTCAAACTATAAATCAAGTAGTAGAAAGAACTGTTGAAAGAGTGGTGCCAGGCGACATACAAACTATTATCAAAGAAGTTCCGGTTATTGTGACGGAAGAAGAACTTATTGTAAAAGCTATCAATGGTGCATCGCCGGCGGTAGTGAGAATAGTGGATGGCAAAGATGAAACCAAAATAGTATCATCCGGTTTTTTGACTGGAGGCGCTGGTTTTATAGTTTCTGTTTTACCAACTAAAACCGAAGGGGATTCTTCAGTGTCTACATATAAAGTAGTCACCGAATCTGGTAAAACATTTGCCTTGGAGACCGCTAAAGCAAATGACGCCTCTAGGTTAATAATTTTTAAAGTGCAAACTGCTGATTTGGCTGAATTTAATAAAGAAACAGAAAACATAAAACCATTAAAGTTGTCTGATAAAAGTATTATTGTTGGCCAAACTATTATTGGCGTAGGTGGAACAAATGGCGGGAATCACACTGTAGCTGTCAGTATTATCTCAAGTGTTTCGGTGGGTAGTGATAGTGTGCCGTCTATATTGAAAACCAATGCTAGTAATCCAGAAAACTTAGGAGGGCCACTACTTGATATTCACGGTGAAGTGGTGGGAATTAGTTTGGCTTCTGGATCTGCTTTAACCAAAACTTTTATTAAAAATATCATTGACTCAATCAAATAATCATTATATAAAGGGTATATATGTCAGCTATTCCCCCATTTCAAAATTTTACATCTAAAGCGCGAGACGCTATCAGACGAGCTCATGAGCTTGCTATTGAGCGTGGACAAAATCACGTCAGCCCGACTCATTTGCTGGGGGCTATGCTCTTGCAAGAAGAGAGTCCTGTAGTGTCTATTATTGATAAATTGGAGGTAGATTCTATTATGATGACAGATTATCTACTAGATACTATTGAAACCGGTGAAATAGGTCAGGTGTCGTCTCCTTCATATCAAATGTACCTTACTCCAGAATTGGTGAGGATTTTTGATGTATCAGCCAAAATAGCGTCTAGTATGCAAGACGAATTTGTGTCTACTGAACATCTACTTTTAGCTCTCATAGATACAGTTAGTCCAGCTCAAGAAATATTAAATCGTTTCCGAGTGACCAAAGAAGGGGTGACCAAGATTTTAGAAGAATTAAAGTCTGGCAAGATTACAGATTTTGGTGATAACAAAAAAAATAAAGCGATTGAAAAATATACTAAAAATTTGACCGAGTTAGCTAAGCTCGACAAACTCGATCCAGTGATTGGTCGCGACATAGAAATCCGTCGAGTGATGGAGATTTTATCTCGTCGAACCAAAAACAATCCCGTTTTGATAGGTGAAGCTGGGACTGGTAAGACGGCTATCGCCGAGGGTTTGGCTGTCCGGATAGCCACTGGTGACGTACCAGAATCTCTACGTGATAAAGAAATCGTTTCGCTTGATATGGGTAATCTGATAGCTGGTACAAAATACCGTGGTGAATTTGAAGACAGATTAAAAAATATTGTAAAAGAAATAGAAAGATCTGAAGGAAAGATTATTTTGTTTATTGATGAAATGCATACTTTGGTTGGCGCTGGTGCGGCCGAGGGAGCCATAGATGCTTCCAATATGCTCAAGCCTGCTTTAGCTCGGGGGGAGCTTCGAGTCATTGGGGCGACCACTATTAAGGAGTATCAAAAACACGTTGAAAAAGACCAAGCGCTTACTCGTCGTTTTCAGCCGGTGTCTGTAGAAGAACCGACTATTGAAGACGCTGTGACTATTTTGCGAGGTCTTAAAAGTCGCTATGAACTTCATCATGGGGTACATATTACTGATGAGGCTATAGTCTCAGCGGTGACTTTGTCTAGTCGTTATATTAGTGACAGATTTTTACCTGACAAAGCCATAGACCTCATAGACGAAGCTGCTTCAGCTTTGCGTCTCCAACTCGAAAACAAACCAGCGCAACTGGAAGATTCTGAAAGAAAGATTCGTCGATTGGAAGTAGAAAAAGAAGCTTTGAAAAAAGAAGTTGAACACAACGATAGTAAGGACGCTAAAAGCAGAATAAAAGAAATAGAAAAAGAAGTGGAAGATGCTCGAGAAAAGACTGGCGAATTAGAATTGAAATGGAAAAATGAAAAGAAAGTGATCGCAGATATTCGTGAAGCTAAAAAACAATTAGAGAGTTTGCGTCTCGAAGCCAATCAGGCTGAGTTGCGTGGAGATCTGTCTAAAACAGCAGAGATTCGCTATGGTCAAATACCAGACTTGGAAAAGACCATTAAAACCAAAGGCGACAGACTCAAGCGTCTCCAAATCGCTCGCAAGATTCTAAAAGAAGAAGTGACTGGCGAAGAAGTGGCGACAGTAGTTTCTCGTTGGACAGGTATCCCAGTGACGAAAATGCTTGAAGAAGAAGCTAAAAAGCTTACTCGAATGGAAGATGAGCTTCGCAAAAGAGTGCGCGGTCAAGATGAAGCTATTGGTAATATTGCTGAAGCTGTTCGTCGTTCTCGAGCTGGCATATCAGATCCAGATAGACCGATCGGCTCATTTATATTTATGGGGCCAACAGGTGTGGGTAAAACAGAACTTGCTAGAACTCTGGCTAGCTTCCTGTTCAATGATGACAAAGCACTTATCCGAGTAGATATGTCCGAATACATGGAAAAGTATTCCACCTCTAAGCTTATCGGATCGCCTCCTGGATATGTGGGGCATGACGAAGGTGGTGCTTTGACTGATTCAGTCCGTCATCGACCATATTCGGTGTTGCTTTTTGATGAAATAGAAAAAGCTCATCCAGAAGTTTTCAATATTTTATTGCAAGTCCTAGACAATGGTCGCTTGACCGACTCTAAGGGGCGAGTGGTAAATTTTAAAAACACCGTGATTATTTTGACTTCAAATATTGGTAGTCAATTTATAAATAAGTATCAAAATATTGGTTTTGGAAATGGTGATGCTGGATCAGCTTTTGAGGAAGTAAAAGACAAAATGATAGATAGTTTGAAAGAATATTTCCGACCAGAGTTTTTAAACCGACTGGACGAAATTGTAGTTTTCAATCCATTATCAAAAGAAGTAATCAAAGATATAGTAAATATCCAATTGGCGGTCATAGAAAAACGTCTAGCAGTCAAAGGGATTGCTTTGGAGGTAGACGAGGAAATGCTCGACTATTTAACAAACGAAGGTTACAAACCAGAGTATGGTGCCCGACCACTAAAGAGACTGATTCAAACCAAAATTCTAAATCAAGTAGCTCAATTTATCATTGGTCGTCAAATAGAACATGGGGGAGTGATAAAAGTTTCCATCAAAGATGGTCAACCAGTAATTGAACTAAAGAAGGCGAATAAGAGAACAACTCGGAGTAAGATTAAAGTAAATAACAATAAGTAGATTTTGACTTTCAAGTCTACTGTGTAATAATAAATTACGTTTACAAATACTTAAGTAAACGTAGATGCGCAGGTGGCGGAGTGGTCAATCGCACCTGACTGTAAATCAGGCGACTTATGTCTACGGGGGTTCAAATCCCTCCCTGCGCACAAAACAAATGAGTCCAAAGTGAAGAGCTTTGGGCGATTGTTGTTTTGTATGCACAGGGAGGGATTTGAACGCCGGAGCGGACGAAGTCGAAATTTAGCAAAATTTCGCCGCGAGGCGGTGCCCAGACCAAAACTTGTTGACGACAAAGTTTTGAGTCGAGGGAAAATCCCCGTACCCTCCCTGCGCACAAAATATTGGCCTTAACCTTATTTAGTTGATTTTTTAAATAATCTAAGCTATATTATTCCCTATGTCACAAGATAATCTAATCAAGCTATCCTGTAGTACCTGCAAGAGGACCAACTACTGGAGCAATAAAAACCGTAAAAAAGTTGAGCGAAAAATTGAGCTCAAGAAGTTTTGTAAGTGGTGTAAAAAGAATACCACTCATAAGGAATCAAAGAAATAAACTTAATAAGGTCTCTATTTTTAGTCTACTCACTTACTTTTTGCACCACTTACGGGAGGGGGTCGGGGAACGGTAGTTCCCCGTGTCGGAAGGCAGCGAAGCGTTGGAAAACTGAGGGTTTCCAAGAAGTAATTGGTGCAAAAAAAATACTACTCATAAAGAGTCTAAAAAATAGTCTGTATTTTACTGTTTCCTGAAAAATGCTAGACTATACAGGTCTAGTATTTTTGTTTGGGCGATTAGTTAAATGGTATAACTGCGGTCTCCAAAACCGCCGTCGAGGGTTCGATTCCTTCATCGCCCGCAAATACGAAGTATTTATCCGTGAAGAAATCGAAAGCCAGAGCGCATAAAGTCGGCCTTCAGGCCGGCGCGATGCGGGGTGGCGAGTCCGCTTTAGCGAAACTTGTGACAGACTCCTTCATTGCCCGTAAGCCACTTTATTTTTTTATCCCTCTTAAACCACGTCATCTGCCTTTTGGCATAATGCCAGATTTCTTTTTCTAGGCTTTCAATCATCGCTAGTTTAGAGATTTTGTTTTGCAAAAAAAGGGCAACGTAGCGGTATTCAAGACCGAGATCCTCGAGTCTTTTCCAAGACACGCCACTATCATGTAGTTTTTTAACTTCAGCTACCATACCTTGTTTTAGTCGTGCGTGTAGGCGAGTTTTGATGCGTTCTTTTAGGTCTTCATCTGGCCAAGTGATGCCAATCATCTCAAACTCATATAGACTCGGTTTTTTCTTTAGTTTTGGTACCTTACCCAAGACAGTAGCTATCTCAATAGCTCGGATTAGACGAACTGGATTTTTAGCATCTATATTTTTTAGTCGAGCTGGATCCATTTTTTTTAACATAGCCACCAAATCAGCCAAACTTTTTTTCTCAAGTTTTTTTCGTAAAATAGGATTTGGTTTGACTGCGGGTAAAGCTAAATCATCTACAATGGATTGAATATAAAAACCAGTCCCTCCGACTATTATTGGAGTGTGTCCACGAGCTATTATTTCTTTTATTTTTTGCTTGGCAAGATTTTGATACTGACTGACAGTAAAAGTCCGTTTGGGACTAGCGACGTCTAGTAAGTGGTGAGGGACACCCTGCATTTCTTTTTTGGTTATTTTCCCCGAGCCAATATCGAGCCCTTTGTAAACCTGTCGTGAGTCAGCCGAAACAATCTCAGCTCCGCCGATTGGCCCCCAAGGACAATTTAGGCCCATGTGAATTTTTGCCATCTTGACCGCGTAGTCGCTTTTCCCCGAAGCGGTAGGTCCGACGACGACAATAACCTTAGATTTCTTTTCTTTCATAATATCTGTAGCATAGACGAATCCACCCAAATTTCAAACTATTCAAACATTCAATTGAATAAGGAAATAGGAGTAAACACATGAAAAAGAAAATCCGTGAAGCGCGAGCGCTTCACGGACGGACATTATTTATCATCTAAATTTTACCAATAAAACTTGCTTTAGCTCCCCGACACAACAGGTCACTTTGGCGGTGTGACCGTCGAAGCGAGAAGTATACTCTCTCTGGGTTGGGAGTTTGCCCCGGGAACTTTTCTGGCGTCGGCCGGGCATGATTCTGTAAGGGGTGACACTCTTTACATTTTTTGCTTTGCCGATCCAAATAACAAAACTTTGAATCTCGGTCAGGAGTCTGTTTTCACCCCTTATTTTCCCCAGTGCTATATCACGGGTGCTTTTTTTTAAATAGCATCGCATGACATTTCTCCCTTTTGTGGTTTGAGCTGCGGTTTAAAAAGACCTATTTACCAAAAATTTATCATAATAACAAAAGAATGCAAGTTGGTGCCGGAGGTGGGACTAGGTCACAAATATTTTAAGTTTCGTCAAACTTAAAATTTCGCGACC